>OFOK01000024.1_pt1 | contig 140109 bp, 122 predicted proteins | sample 1542001 | NCBI WGS metagenome assembly OFOK01 (sample SAMN04209242, study PRJEB22552) | human gut metagenome | biome: gut; material: feces | host: Homo sapiens | place: USA: Oklahoma
GCGCCGCTTTGCGGCGCCGTTCGTTTTATACCACCTTGAGCACCAGGCTGTTCATCCGGTCGGGGTTCGCGTCGCCCGCCGCCCGCGCGGTCACGGTGATATAGGTCCCCGCGGGCACCGCTTCGCTCACGGTCAGCACCCCGTCCGCGCTCAGGGTGGCGCCCTCCACGCGCACGGCCTCCCGGCCGGTGTGGTCGGCCGAAAGCTGGTAGCTCACCGCCGCCTGCATGGGCATGTGGTACTGGTCGTACACCTGGGCGCTCAGGTCCAGCTGCGCGCCGCGCTGCACGGTGTCCGGCCGGCTGTTGAACAGCACCCGTTCCGCCGCCGGGGCCGCGGCAGAAAGCTTGATGTGCTTTACCTCCCGCACCTTGTCGTTCACATAGGCGGTCACAAACAGGTCCTGGTTCGCCGCCGCGCCCGCCTGCACGGTGATCACGCCGGTGGCCGGGTCAATGCTCACGCCGCTGGGCTTCACCGCCGCCGCGGTGGTGGGGTTATAGCCCTGCACGTCCTTGGAAAAGCGCCAGGTCACGCCCGCCTCAAAGGGCTGGTCAAACTGGTCCAGCACCTGGGCGGTCATGGGGTAGCTGGCCGCGCCGCTCTCGGGAACCCTCAGGTAGCTGGGGCTGTCGTAGCCGTTCAGCACCACCGAGGTGGCCCTGGGCGCTTCGTCCTTTTTGTACACGCGGAAGTAGTCGATCACCGCGTCCTTGGGGTAGATGCCCCGGTCCACGCCCATGCCCGCCGAGCCGTCCAGCTTGCCCGGATACAGGCTGAAAATGGTCATCATGCGGTAATTGGGCGAGCGGTTGGTGCTCTGCACCAGCCTGCCGTCCAGGTAGAACTTGGTGCCGTTCTCGTCCCACTCAAAGCCGTAGGTGTGGAACTCGTTGATGGCATTGTTCTGGATGTTGGTTCCCGGCACCCACAAATACGCCAGATCCTGGCTGCCGTTGGGGTGGATCACCGGCCGCCACAGGTTCGTTTTGTAGCCGCCGTAGGGGTGGTAGGCGTCGGTGGTTTGCTCAATAATGTCGAACTCGGCGGTCTCGTTGCTGTATTTGCCGTCCGGGTACTGCCCGCCGCCGGAAAGGGCGGCGGTGGGGTGCTGGTCGTCCTGCGTGCCGATCATCCACCAGGCAAAATGGCTGCCGTCCTTGGTGTCGGGCAGGCGCATGCGCACCTCAAAATAGCCGTACTTGGTGGCGAACCCATCAAAAGTGGGCAGCTCGCGGCTGCCGGTCACGGTGCCGAACCGGTGCAGGTGCTAGCGCTCAAAGGTCTGGATGCCGCTCACCCGCTGGTTTGCGTCCTGGCTGCACCACTGCGCAAGGTCCGGCGGCGCGGTCAGGATCAGGTTCCCGTCGTCGATCAAATAGTGCCCCTGCGCCAGCTCGTCGGTGGTCCAGCTGCGCAGGTAATAGCCGCTCCATTTGCGCGGGTCGGGGCCCTCGCCCTCAAATTCCTCGTTGTAAAACAGCACCCAGCCGTCCTTTTCCAGCGGCGAAGCGGGGGTGTCCCGCAGGGCGTTGTTCTTCACCACCTCCACCTGGGTCTCGGCAAAGGTGTCCGGGTTCGCGGCGCTGGTGGCCACCACGGTCACGGTGCCGCTGGCCGCCAGCTCGCTGGTCACGTACAAAACGCCCTGCCCGTCCACCGAAACGCCCGCCACCGGCGCTTTCAGCGAATAGAGCACCCCGCCCTCCTGCTTTTCGCCCTGCTCGTTGAACAGCGCTGCTGTCACGTTGCGGCGGGTCTTCCCGCTGGCGGGGGCGGTCACCGCCTCCTGCCCGGTCAGGGACACCGTGGTAAAGGCGATGTAGGGCTCGCTCACAACCGGCTCCTCGCTGGTGATCGAGGCGCCGTAAAAGCCCAGGTTCGCCCAGCCCGGGTCGGTGCTGTTGTCGCTCAGGGTAAAGCGCACCACCAGCGGCTCCTCGGCCTCGGTGCCGGTGTATTGGAAGATATACCGGTAAAGCTGGGTGGTCTTCTGGCCGTTGCGCAGGGGGGCCACCTCCACCGCCGCGTCGCCCATGGCGGCCGTCACGTCAATGTTCGCGCCCGCGTAGCTTCCCGCAAAAATGGTCAGGGTGCGCTGTACCCCCGCCTTGGAGGGGGCGGTAAACGTGCCGGTGCTGCCCAGGCCCGTGTAGGCGGTCAGCTTGCTGCTGCCGCTGGCGGCAGCCGTCACCGCGCCGTTTGTATACGAGAGCTTCACGTTCGACCAGTCGGTAATGGCGCTGGCGCCGCTGTTGGGGCCGGTGCCCGCCGCGCCCTCAAAGCGCAGCCGCGCGCCGCCCATGCGGGCCTTGCTGTTGTAGCGGGGCACACTGTCCAGGTGCACCCAGTCCACCACGTCGGCGGCTGAAAAGTCCGCCGTCATAGTGGTGGCCGAGCCCTTGGCAAAGCTGTCGGCGCTTTTCAGCACAACGCCCGGCGCCGCGGGCTCGCCGCTGGGCTGCAGAATGCGCGCGCCCACAAACCCCAGCGAGGCCCACTTGGTGTCGTAGCCGTCGTCGGTCAGTTCAAAGCGCACCACCAGCGGTTCCTCGCCGGTGTAGGTAAAGGTGTATTTTGCCAGCCGTCCCGCCTTGCCGCCCGCCGTAAAGGGGGCGGCGGCCGCCTCCGCCCCGCCGCGGGCCGCAGTGACCTGCACTTCCTTGGCGGCCCAGCTGCCCATGTAGATCTCCAGCGTGCGGGTCACGCCCGCCGCGCCCGGCGCGGTAAAAGTGCCGGTGCTGCCCTTGCCGGTGTAAAACCGGAAGGACGCATCGCCCGAGGCGGTGATCGGGTTTGTGCCGTCGGTATAGCTGAAGGCAAAATTCGTCCAGTCGGCAGAGGCCGAGGCGCTGCCGGTGCCCTCAAAGCGCAGCCGGTCGCCCGCCACGTTCGCCTTGCTGTTGTACGAACCGGCGGCGTTGATGTGCACCCAGTCCGCCACATCGCTGGCCGAGGCGTTCACCGGGTTTGCCTCGCCGCCCGCGGTGGCATAGTACACCGGCCCCTCCGCACTCACGTCCGGCGCGGGCTCCGCCGCCGGGGCGGCTTCCTCCGCCGGGGCGGGCGTGGGGTCTGCCGTTCCTTCTTCCGCGGGCCCGCTTTCGGGCAGCGCCTGCCCGCTCCCGCCGGGTTCGGCGGGCTGCGGCGGGTCGGCCGGTTCCAGGGCTGCGGCGGCCTGCGGGGCCGGGGCGGCGGTGGGTTCGGCCCCCGCCGCAAAGGCCGGGGGCAGGCTGCCCAGTGCCAGGGCCAGCGCCAGGGCCAGCCCGGTGATGCGTTTCAACATACGTTTGACCTCCTGTGTATTAATCGTGGGAAGATCCGTCCAAAAACGCCCGGGCCGCGCCTTTTCAGGGCCGCCGGCCCGGGCGTGCACAAAAACCGTTGTTTATTTTGGCAAAAGCTGCGCCGGCAGGCGCTCACCCCTTCACGCTGCCCACGGCCAGGCCCTTGATGATGTGCTTTTGCATCAGCAGGAAGAAGATCACCAGCGGCATCACGCCCAGCACCATCATGGGGAACATGTCCGTCCAGTTGGTGGAAAAACGCCCCACATTGCTGTTCACCGCCAGCAAAATGGTGTGGCTGTTTTTGGATTGCAGGAACATCAGGGGGGTCAAAAAGTCGTTCCAGATCGCAATCGAGTTCATCACCGCCAGCGTGGCGATCACCGGCCGCAGCAGCGGCACGGTCACCCGGAAAAACGCGCCCCACACGCTGCACCCGTCAATGTAGGCGGCCTCCTCGATCTCCACCGGCACGCTGGCCGAGATAAAGTTTTTCATGAACAGGATCGCCATGGGCAGGTTCACCGCAATGTCGATCAGCACCACGCTCAGGATGTTGTTCATCAGCCCCAGCGCGCGCACCAGCTTGTACTGGGTCATAATGCTCATCTGAAAGGGCACCATCATGCCCGACAGCAGCACAAAAAACATCACGGTGTTGAACCGGCTTTTGCGCCGGGCCAACACGTAAGACGCCATGGCCGCCAGGATCAGCATACCGCCCAGCGCCAGCACGGTGATCACCAGCGTGTTTTTGAACACGTGGGGGTAGTCCATGCTCTGCCAGGCCTTCAGGTAGCCCTCAAAATGCCACTCGGCAGGCAGGGCCAGGGGGTGGTTGGTCGCGTCGTAGGGGGTTTTGAAGGTGGTGATAACCAGGTAGTAGATGGGCAGCATCATCACAAAGGTGAGCGCAATAAACAAAACTTCGCGCACGCCCAGCCAGAAGCCCCTTTTCGCCTTGATGCTCATTGCAGGCTGTCCCCCCATTTCCCAAGATATTTCTGCTGGAACACGGTGATCGCCATCACGATCACCAGGAACACCGCGCCCATGGCGCAGGCGTAGCCGTGAAAGCCCTCGGTAAAGCCCTTTTTCATCATCAGCGACACGATGGATTCCGTCTTGCCGTTGGGCCCGCCGTTGGTGAGCGCGTAAATGATGTCGAACACCTTCAGGCCGTTGATCATGCCGGTCACCACGTTAAAGCTGATGGCCGGGAACAGCATGGGCAGCGTGACCCGCATGAACTTCTGCACGGCCGACGCGCCGTCAATGTCCGCCGCCTCGTACAGGTCGGTGGGGATGGACTGCAGGTTTGCCAGGTAGATGGTCATGGTCCAGCCGGCCCACTGCCACACGCTCACAAAAATAATGCATTTCAGCGCGATGGATGCGTCGCCCAGAAAGTTCACCTTGCCCATGCCGAAAAAGCGCAGGATCTGGTTGATCAGCCCAAAGTCCGAGGTGGAGAGCATGTAGTTCCACAAATAGCCGATGATCAGGGTCGAGAGCACCGCCGGGAAGTACCACACCGCCCGCAAAAAGTTTTTGGTCTTGAACTTCGAGTCCAGCACCAAAGCCAGCGCAAGGCCGGCCACGCTTTGCAGGATGGTGGCGCAGATGGCGTAGACAAACGAGTTCCGGATGCCGATCAGCACGCTCTTGTCCTTGAACAGGCGGATGTAGTTGTCAAACCAGATAAAGGTCTCGCGGCCCGAGTTCAAATCGTTCCAGTTGGTAAAGCTCTTGAAAATGGTGCTGACGGCGGGGTATAAAATGAACACCCCAAAAATCAGCAGTGCCGGAAGCAAAAACGCCTCAAATTGGATCGTGGTCTTGTGTTTGCGCCAGTAAGCGCGCGCCTTTTCGGGCACAGGCGGTCACCCTTTCTCTGAAAAATAGCCGCGGCAGCGCGGGGGTTGTTTTGCCCTTTTCGGCCCCAAACCCCGGGCCCCGGGCAAAAATTTGCAAAAAGCGGCCGGCGGGCGACGATGCCCTGCCGGCCGCAATACGGGTTTAACCCAGTTTCGACATAACCTCTTCGTTCTTGGCGTCGGTGGCCTGCATCACCTCTTCAAGGGTGGTGTCGCCCGCCACAAAGCCCTGCAGCTGCTTGCCGAACTCGTCGTACACGCCGGCGTTCCACTGGCTCCAGGGAGCGTAGATGTGGCCGGCCGCGAACACTTCCTTGCAGCCGTCGTACTCAGCGGGCATCTCAAACTCCACGCCCTTCACGTAAGACGAGCCGCCCTGGTTGTTCTCCCAATAGGCCTTCTGGCCCTCGGGGCTGCTGATGAGCTCCAGCACGCTCAGCGCGGCGGCCAGCTTTTCCTCGTTGCCGCTCTCGCCCAGCTTGGAGTTCACGCCAAAGCGGATGCCGGGGCCGCCGAACAGCCAGCCGGTGTCGCCCTTGTTGCCCACGTAGGGCATCATGTCGATCTTGATGTCGGGGTTCTTGCCGTAGATGGCGTCCACGTCCCACGGGCCGGAATCGAACATCGCGGCCTTGCCGGTGGCAAACTCATCCAGCGCCTGGTCGTAATCCATGCCCAGGTCCTCGGCGGTCACATAGCCCTTTTCCACCACTTCGGCCCATTTGTCCAGGTAGGGGCCCCAGCTCTCGGCCATCTTCACCTTGCCGGCGGCGTAGTCCTTATCCCAGCTCATGCCCTCGGGCTGGCGCAAAAATTCGCCGGTCACATAGCTCATGGCGTAGTGCATTAAGTAGTTGGGGTTCTTGATGGGGTTTGCCAGGGGCTTCACGCCCTCGGCCGCGATCTTGTCGCACAGCTCCAGCCACTCGTCGTAGGTCTTGGGGATGGTCCAGCCGTGCTCCTCGAACATGCCCTTGTTGTAGAAGTAGCCGCCGAACCAGGACGGGCCGGGGATCACGTAGGAGCGGCCGTCCACGGCCAGCTCGTTCAAAACGGATTCCTGGTAGTTCTGCATAAAGGGCTGGTCGGTGATGTCCAGCACCCAGCCGGCCTGCACTTCGGTGGGCACGTATTCCACGGCCAGGATGTCCGGGCCCTCGCCCGCGTTCATCTGGGTCTTGTACACGGTGGCAAACGAGGTGGTGTCCACAAATTCAAACTGGAAGTCCACGTTGGGCAGCTTTTCATTGATCAGGTCGATCAGGGCCTGCATGCTCTCCTCTTTGTTCCAATACATGAACCGGATGGGGATCTTTTCGCCGCTGGCCTGGCCGCCGGTGGACCCCGCCGGGGTGCTGGGCGTTCCGGGCGCAGAGCCCGCCCCGCCGCCGCAGCCTGCCAGCAGGCTCAGGCACAGCGCCGCAGCAGACAACATCGCTACGAACTTCTTCATAAAATTTCCTCCTTAAAAACGCGTCTTTGCGCACCGCCTTTGCTGGGGGCGGCGCCCTCTTGCTGCTCTCATTATAGCAGTCGTAACGGCGCGCTTTCCATTTCAAAAATTTATGAAACCTTTCAAAAATCCCGCTTCCGTATGCGCAGGAACGCGGTGGTGCCCCCGCCCGGGCGGCTCTCCACATACACCCCGCACGCCTCGCCGAACACCAGCTTGATGCGCTCGTTCACGTTTTTCAGCCCGTAGCCCGCCGTTTCCCGCGCGGTCAGCGAGGCCGCGAACTCCGGGTCCATGCCCACCCCGTTGTCGCTCACCGCAAACAAAATGTCCCCGCCCTGCACCTCGGCCCGGATCACCAGCTTGCCCCGCACGCCCTCGTGCTCGTCGATGCCGTGCAGGATCGCGTTCTCCACCAGGGGCTGCAGGGTAAAGTTCACGGTGGCGCAGTCGTACACCGCCTCGTCCACCTGGTATTCCACGTCAAAATCGTACTCGTGCATCACCAGCTGCAGTTCCACATAGGCCCGCACGTTGTCCAATTCGCCCTTCACGGCAATGCGGTTTTCGCCCCGGTTCAGGCTGGTGCGGTAAAATTGCGACAGCAGCCCCGCAATGCGGCTGATCTCGGGGCTGTCCGCCTCAATGGCCTTCCAGTTGATCAGCGACAGGGTGTTGTACAAAAAGTGCGGGTTGATCTGGCTTTGCAGGCTTTTCAGCTCCGCGTCCTTCTGGGTGATCTGGCTGGTATACACCTGGTCGATCAGCTCGTTTACCCGCCGCAGCATGCGCCCAAAGCCGTTGGTCAGTTGGCCGATCTCGTCCTTCGAGTCCGAGTGGATGCTCACCCCCAGATCGCCCTGCTCCACCAGCGCCATCTTCTGGCCCAGCTTGTCGATCCGGCGCACCAGCGTGCGCGAGAAAAGCCACACGAACAGCAGCATCACCGCCAGGCAGGCCGCCACCGTTACAATGGTGTACCACAAAATCACCCCCGCCCGCTGGGTGTAGGCGCTGGGGGTGTAGTAGTAAAGGTTCCAGCCCCCGCTCTCCACAAAATCGCTGGCGCAGAAATAGTCGCCCCCGGCGGTGCGCAGGCGGCCCTCGCCGCCCTGCTCCACCAGCTCGCGCAGCAGCTCCTCCGGCTCGCCCGCCGCCCCGGGGATGTTGGTGTAGTGGTACACAAGGCTGCCCTCGCCGTCGGTCAGAAAAAAGCCGCAGGGCGCCTCCTGCCGGCGCAGCACGCTGCCCATCAGGTATTCGGTGTTCATGCGCATGTGCACCACGCCGATCAGCACCTGTGCGCCGGAATCGTAAATGCGGCGGCTGGCGTACAATTCGCCCCCGTCAAAAAACCAGCGGGTGTCGCTCTGGGCGCAGGCGGTGCGGTACCACTCCTCGCCCTGCACCGCGCCGCTGGGCTCCAAAAACGAGCCGATGGGCCGGGTCAGGTAGTCGGCGTAAATGGTCAGCTTGCGGAAGTCCCGGTTGATGCTCATGTTGTACCACGACAGCGGCTCAAAATAATTGTTCAGCCGCTGCGAAAGCTCGTACCACTGGATGTCCGAATCCGATAATTCCTCCATCACATAAGGGCAGAACGCGGTAAAGCGGATGAACTCGTTGTTTTTATCCAGCCGGCTGGAAAGAGAATAGGCCACCTGCCGCAGATTGTTGTCTGTGGCGGCGGCCATTTGCTGCTCCAGCGCGTCGATGCTCTGCCGGTACGACACCACGCCCAGCGCGGTGACCGGCAGAATGATCACGAACACATACGAAAGAATGAGCTTGTTGCGGAATTTCAGGTGCTTGAACCGTTCCAGCACCTGCCGTTTGAACCACTGTTTCATAAGCGCTCCTCCTTTCGCTTCCAAGGGTCAGGCGTGCTGCTCCCGGTACTGCGAGGGCGACATGCCGTACGCCCCCCGGAACACGGTCACAAAATAGCTGGCCGAAGAAAACCCCACCCGCGCGCCGATGTCGGCAATGCGGGTGTTCGTTCCCTCCAACAGCTCCCGGGCCCGTTCCAGCCGGTAGCGGGCCAAAAAGTGCGTGGCGCTCTCGCCGGTCTCGGCCTTGAACACCGCCGAAAAATAGCTGGGCGAAAGATACGTCTTTTTCGCAATGTACTCCATGCTCAGGGCCGGGTCGGCGTACTGCTCGCGGATCATGGCAATGGCCTCGTTCACCGCCCGGTGCGCCGCGGTCTGCCGCTCCTCGTCGCCGGTCCGCTCGCCCATGGCCCGCAGCTGCTCCGCCGCGTGCTCCTTCAGCTCGTACAGGCTGGGGGCGGCCATCACCGCGCGCAGCACCTCGTCCCGCTCGTCGGCGGTCAGGGGCGGCCGGGCCTTGCCCGCCGCCTTGCGCAGCGCCTCGGCCATCAGGTTTTTCACATATAACACCGAGAGGCTGTGGTTCTGCTCCAGGGTCTTGAACAGCAGCTCCAGCCGCCCGGCGGCCTTTTCAAAGGCCGCGTAGTGAATGTCCTCCATCAGCGAGCGGGTCAGCCCGTCCACCACGGTGTTCAGGTCCGCAGCAGCAAGGTAGCCCTCCTTGCTGAACACCACCATGCCCGCGTCGGCAAAAAATTTGTACTCGCTGCGCTCCTCGGCCTCCTGCACGCTGGCGGCCAGCTGGCGGGGGCCCTGGGCGGGCGGCCCCACCGTAAAAAACACCTCCCGCCGGGTCAGCCGGCGCAGCTTTTCCAGCAGCTTCAGGGCCGCCGCTTCCAGCGCCTCGTCCGGCACGGGCCGCGCGCCGTGCACCAGCGCCACGGCCTGGTTCTCCTCGGTCACCAGCACCTCGCAGGGCCAGGGCCACAGCTCGGCCAGCTGCTTTGTGAACTCCTCCTCGTGGGTGCCGAAAAACGGGTCGTGGGTCTCGGCCAGCACCGGCGTGACCCAGTGCTGGCCAAAGCCCGCCTCGTAATAGGCCGCCGCCTCGGCGGTAAGCTCCTTTTCCGGCGGCAGGAACAAAAGATCCCACAGGGCCTGCTCCCGCTTCATGCGGTGGTATTCCTCCAGCTCCCGGGCGCGGTCCGCCTCCTGCCGGTCGGCCTCGCACAGGGCCTGCACGTGCTCCATCATGGTCTGGAACTGGGCAAGGTCCACCGGTTTCAGCAGGTAATCCCGCACCTGCATGCTGATGGCCTTTTGGGCATAGGCAAAATCGCCGTAGGCGCTGGCGATCACCACATGCACCGCCGGGCGGTTTTTGCGCACCCAGTCGGTCAGTTCCAGCCCGTCCATCAGCGGCATGCGGATGTCGGTGATCAGCACGTCCACCTCGGTGTGCCCCAGCAGCTGCACGGCCTGCTTGCCGTTGGCCGCCTGAAAGATCTCAAACGGGTAGCCAAAGCGCCGCACCAGGCCGCAAAGGCCGGTGCGCTCGATCTTTTCGTCGTCCACGATCAGCATGCGGTACATCCCGGCGCCCTCCCGTCTTTTTTCAAGTCCCTCACAGGCTGCGCTCAAAGGCGGCCAGCTCCACCGCCGCGCCGCTCACCCGGGCCTGCTCGGCCGCAAAGGCCATCAAATGGCTTTCCAAGCTCTGCTTTGCGCTGGTGCGGCCCTCGCCGCCGCCCCGCACCTGCAGCACAAAATCGTGCATCAGCCCCACGTCGCCGCCGCCGTGGCCGTAGGCGTTGGCCCCCAGCACCTCGGCGGAAAAGGTCTGCGCCTCGCCCCCAAAGGGCTGCAAGGTCACCGTGCACTGTTCCAGGTCGCCCTCGATCATGCCCTTTGTGCCCATCACCCGCACGGTGCGGGTCAGGCGGGGGGTAAAGGCTGTCATGGTCAGGGTGGCGGCAATCCCGTTTTCAAATTCCATGGCCACCACCTGGTGGTCCACCACATCGTTGTCGCACCGGTACACGCAGCGGCCGTAGGGGCCGGTGCGCAGCGCCTCGGTGCGGGCTTCCAGGCTCATGTCCACGCTGATGGTGTCGGTGGGCCAGTCGGTGTTTTCGGTCAGGTAGAGCTTCGGGGCGTAATAGGGGCAGCTCTCACTGGCGGGGCAGCCGTCCAGGCAGCGCGCCGGCGCGCCGGCGGGGGCGTGTTCCGCCGTGAAGTGGGCAAGGCCGCCGTACGAGGAAAGGCTTCTGCACGCCGCGCCCGCCATCCAGCTCAAAAGATCCAGGTCGTGGCAGCACTTTGCCAGGATCATGGGGGCGCTCTCGTCCTTCCGGCGCCAGTTGCCCCGCACAAAGCTGTGGGCCTGGTGCCAGTAGCACACGTGCTCGGTCTGCTCGATCACCTGCACCTCGCCCACCGCCCCGCCGTCGATGAGCTGCTTTATTTTGGAAAAGAAGGGCGTGTAGCGCAGCACATGGCACACCGCCAGCACCACGCCCTTTTCCTCGGCCGCGCGCTGCATGGCGGCGCACTCCGCCGCACTGGGCGACATGGGCTTTTCCAGCAGGATCTGGTAGCCCTGGCGGATCGCCTCCATGCAGGGGGCGTAGTGCAGGTGATCCATGGTGCAGATCAGGGCCGCGTCCGCCAGCCTGGGCTGCGCCAGCAGCTCGGCCCAATCGGTGTAGCAGGCGGCCTCGGGCACGCCGTAGTCCCGGGCAAACCGGGCCAGGCGGTCGGCCTTCGGCTCAGCCACCGCCACGATCCGGATCTCCTCCGGGTGGGCCTTGGCATAGTCCGCGTAAACGCGGCCGCGGGCGCCCGCGCCCAGCACCACGGCGGTAACAGGTTCCATTCTCATGGTTGTATCGACTCCTTTTTCGGCCGCCTTCAGCAGCGCTTGTTGGTTTCATTATAAAAGGCCCGCGGCCCAAAAGCACCGCCGCGCGGCCCGGAACATAAAAAAACGCAAGGAATCGTAAAAAATCAAAAGCCCGCCCCCCTGCCCACAGGCGCGCCGGGCACGGTATAATAAGCCGTAAGGCTTTGCCCGCAAAGCGGTCAAAAGCACACCAAAGGCGTCCGCCCGCGCCGCGGGCGGCAAAGGAGGCACCCTATGCAGCTCCCTTGTGATTGGCAGGACCCCGGCCTGTTCCGCAAAAACACCCTGCCGGACCGCTCTTATTATATCCCCTGCGCCACCCCCGCGCAAGCGCTGGCCGGCCCGCGGGAGCACTCGGCCCGCATGCTGCCCCTCAGCGGGCAGTGGGGTTTTTCCTTCTGGCCGGCCCCCGGCTGCATCCCCGAAAATGCGGCGGCGGGCGGGCCCCTGCCCGGCGAGGCCCCCATCCCCGTGCCCTCCTGCTGGCAGCTGCACGGCTACGGCCGCCCCCAGTACACCAACGTCCGCTACCCCTTCCCCTACGACCCGCCCTTTGTGCCCGCCCAAAACCCCTGCGGGGTGTACCGGCGCGGCTTTTCGCTGCAAAAAAAGCCCGGAGAGCGGTACCATCTGGTGCTGGAAGGGGCCGATTCCTGCTGCTATGTATACGTGAACGGGGCCTTCGCCGGCTACAGCCAGGTCTCCCACAGCCCCGCGGAATACGATCTGACCGGCCTTGTGCACAGCGGCGAAAACCGGCTGGTGCTGGTGGTGCTCAAGTGGTGCGCCGGCAGCTATCTCGAGGATCAGGACAAGCTGCGCCTCTCGGGCCTGTTCCGGGATGTGTACCTGCTCTGCCGCCCCGCCGCCCACCTGCGGGACTTTTTTGTGCACACCCGCCTCACCCCCGGGGGCGAGGCCCTGGTCGAGGTGGAGCTCGAGCGCGCGGGCGGCGCGTTCCCTGTGGAGCTCACCCTGCTTTCCCCCGCGGGCGAAACGCTGCAGCGCCTCGAAACAACGGCTGCTTCGGCCCTGTTCCGGCTGGAAGCGCCGGTGCTCTGGAACGCCGAGCAGCCCGTGCTCTACACCCTTTTGCTGGCTGCAAACGGCGAGTTCATCCGCCAGCGGGTGGGCCTGCGGCAGGTGGGCATCCGGGGCGGCCGCCTGCTTTTGAACGGCCGGCCTCTGCGCCTTTCGGGGGTCAACCGGCACGACAGCGATCCCCTCACCGGCTTTGCCGTCACCCCCGCCCAGGCGCTTTTGGACCTCACGCTCATGAAGCGGCACAACATCAATGCCATCCGCACCAGCCATTACCCCAATGCCCCCTGGTTCGGCGAGCTGTGCGCCGAACACGGCTTTTACCTGCTGGCCGAGGCAGATATGGAGAGCCACGGCTGCACCGCCCAGTACGGGGCTGACTGGCTGCACGACGCGGGCCACATCGCCCTGGACCCCCAGTTCTCGGCCGCCATTCAGGACCGCGTGCGCCGCTGCGTCCAGCGCGACAAAAACTGCCCCGCGGTGCTGATCTGGTCCCTGGGCAACGAGTCCGGCTACGGCCCCCCCTTCGAGGCCGCGGCCCGCTGGCTCAAGGGCTTTGACCCCTCCCGCCCCATCCACTACGAGGCCTCCATCTACGTAACCGGCGATCACCGCAACGACACCGCGAACATCGACCTTTACAGCCGCATGTATCCCTCCCCCCGGGAGGTGGAAGAGCACCTGGCCGCCGGCCTGAACGAGGGCAAGCCCTATCTGCTGTGCGAATACAGCCACGCCATGGGCAACGGCCCGGGCGACCTGGAGGCCTACGCCGCCCTCATGGACGCCCACCCGCAGCTGTGCGGCGGTTTTGTGTGGGAGTGGTGCGACCACGCCCTGTACGCCGGGCAGGCCCCAAACGGCCGGCCCATGTACCTCTACGGCGGCGACTGGGGCGACCAGCCGAACGACGGCAACTTCTGTGTGGACGGCCTGGTGCGCCCCGACCGCACGCCCCACCGGGGCCTTGCCGAGTACAAAAACGTGCTGCGCCCGCTGCGCGCACGCCTCACAGCCGGCGGCCTGGAGCTGGAAAACCGGCTCGGCTTCCTGCCCGCCGCCGCGGCCGTGACCTGCCGCTGGCGGCTCACCCGGGGCGGGGCCGAGACCGCGTGCGGCCCGCTGCCCCTGCCCCACCTGCCCCCCCGCGCAAGGGCCCTTGTGCCGCTGCCCGCGGCGCTGCCGCAGGGTGAAGCGCTGGCCGGGGCCACCTGGTGCCTGGAGCTGGAATACGCCGCCGCCCGGGGCGGCGCACTGGTGCCCGAGGGCTGGCCGCTGGGCTTCGATCAGCTCGTGCTGCACCGCCGGCGGGCGCTGCCCCCGCTGCCCCAAAGCGCCGCGCCCGCCCTCACCCAGGCCCCCGGCTGCTTTGTGGTGGAGGGGCCGGGCTTCCGGTACGAGTTCGACCGCCGCACCGGCCTGCCCCGCTCGCTGCAAAAAGGCGGCGCGGAGCTGCTGGCCTGCCCCGCCCAGTGGAACCTCTGGCGCGCCCCCACCGACAACGACCGCATCGCAAAGCTGGACTGGTACAAGGCCGGCTACGACCGGGCCGAACCCCGGGCCTACCACAGTTCGGCAGGGGCGGAGGGCGGCTTTGCCGTGCTGCGCTTCGGCCTTTCGCTCGTGGTGCCCGCCCTCCAGCCCCTGGTCCGCATGGAGGCCTGCTGGCGGGTGAGCGGCACGGGCCTGGCCGAGCTTTGCTGCCGCTGCACGCGAGATGGCCGCCTGCCTCCCCTGCCCCGCTTTGGGCTGCGGCTGTTCCTGCCCAACGAGCTGAAGCGCTGCGCCTACTTTGGTTACGGCCCCACCGAGAGCTATGCCGACAAGCGCGCCGCCGCCCGCCTCGCCCACTGGCAGGAAACGGTGGACGCCTCCCTCGAGCATCTTCGCCCGCAGGAGGAGCGCAGCCACTGGGGCTGCACCGAACTCACCCTGGCCGGCCCCGCCGCGGCCCTGCGGGTGGAGAGCGAACAGGATTTCTCGTTTTCCGCCCTGCCCTATACCCAGGAGGAGCTCACCCAAAAGCGGCACGATTTCGAGCTGGAGGCGGCGGGCGCCTGCGTCTTGTGCCTCGACTGCCGCCAGGCGGGCATCGGCTCAGGCAGCTGCGGCCCCGCGCTGGAGCCGCCCCTCGCCTTTGCCGACGCCTCGTTCGGCTTTTGCTGGCGCTTTTCCTTCCCCGCGCTCTGACACGCTTTTCCCGGGCAATTTTGCTTCCCCCCTCCGGCGGCCCTTCTCAAAACGGCCGCAAGAAAAGCACTATAAAAGATGGCGCTTCCCACAGGCTGCACAAGCCCGGAAAGCGCCATCTTTTTATTGTCTGGAACAAAAGCGCAGCAAAACGGCTCTGCTCCTGCCGCCGCTGTTTTTCTGCCTGCGGTTCACTTTTTTTGCAGCAGCGCGCGGCGGGCGATCAGCACCGCGCCGCTGGCCGCGTCGTTTTGGGGCGAAACGCAGCGCAGCCCCGGCAGCGCGGTCTGCAGCGCCGCGCGCACCGCCTGCCGCACCGGCGGGCATTTGGCAAGCACGCTGCCCGCCAGCGCCGCACGGGCGTTCTGCAGGCCCAGCTTGTTTGCCACCGGCAAAACCAGCAGCGCCAGCTCCCGCCCCGCTTTTTCGCAGATCTGCCGGGCCGCGGCATCGTTTTGTTCCAGCGCCTCGCTCAGCAGCGGCGCCAGGGCCGCGATCTCCCGCTTGCCCACCCCGGGGGCGTAAACGCGGCCGATCATGCCCCGCACGTCCCCCACGCCCAGCCGGCCGAACACCAGCGGTTCCAGGCAGGTTGCCGGGCCCCGGCCGTCAAAACCGCGCACCACCGCGGCCAGGATGTCGCGCCCCAGGGCGTAGCCGCCGCCCTCGTCGTCCATCAGGCTGCCCCAGCCGCCCGCCCGGGCCTCTTCGCCCGCGAGGGTCTGGCCGTAGCAAATGGAACCGGTCCCCGCAATCAGCACCATGCCCCCCGCGCCGCCCAGCGCGCCGTACAGCGCGGTCTGCTGGTCGCCGGTAAAGCACACCGGGCCGCCATAGCCGCCCTGCTCCAGCGCGGCCCGCAGCCGCTGTTCGGTGGCCGGGTTGCTGATCCCCGCGGCCCCCACGCACAGCATGCGGCAGCCCGCAAGCCCGCCCGGCAGGGCGGCCATCTGTGCCAGCAGCCCTGCGGCGGTGGCGTCCGCCTGGCCGGGCACCGTGCCGTTGGGGTTCAGCGGCCCGGCGGTAAATCGCAGCATTTCGCCGCCTGCCAATTCCCGCACCTCGCAGATGGTTTTGGTCCCGCCGCCATCCCAGCCGGCAATGTATTCTTTCATCACACACACTTCCTCTCCTGCGTCCTTTGGTTTTTCCAAAAACAGCCCGGAAACGCCGAAATCTTTACTCACTTTTGCCGCAGTTCTGCTATAATAAGAGCAGTGCGAAACTTTATTTCAAAAAACGGTCGTTTTGTCAAAAAAACTAGTCAAACCCATGGGAGGGTCTTTGTATGAACTTTTCCAAAACCGAGCCTCACATCGTGCTGGGGCTCATGAGCGGCACCAGCGCCGACGGCATCGACGCGGTGGCCGTTCGCATTGCGGGCTGCGGCCTCGATACCGCGGTGGAACAGCTTGCCTTTGTCACCCTGCCCTTCGCAGACGGGGTTCGCGCCCGCATCCTCGCCCTGGCGGGGGGCTGCGCTGCAAACAGCCGGGAGTTCTGCCTGGTCAATTTCCTGCTGGGCGAGCTGTTTGCCGACGCCTGCGAAGCGGTGTGCCGGGCCGCGGGCCTGCGCCCGGAACAGGTGGATTTTGTGGGCAGCCACGGCCAGACCTTCTGGCACGAGCCCGCCGGGGCCGAATACCTGGGCCGCACGGTGCGGGCCACCCTGCAGCTGGGCGAGGCCAGCCTGATCGCCGAGCGGCTGGGCTGCCCCGTGGTGAGCGACTTCCGCGTGCGCGACATGGCCGCCGGGGGCCTGGGCGCGCCGCTGGTGCCCTATACCGAATACCTGCTTTACCGGCAGCAGGACCGCACCGTGGCGCTTCAGAACATCGGCGGCATCGGCAACATCACCCTGCTGCCCGCCGGGGGCCGCCTGTGCGACACCCTCGCCTTCGACACCGGCCCCGGCAACATGGTCATGGACGCGCTCGCCGCGCGCATGACCGGCGGCAAACAGCGCTACGACGAAGGCGGCCGGCTGGCGGCCGGGGGCCGGGTGAGCGAAACGCTGCTGGCATACCTGCTGCAAACCGACGGCTACCTCAACCTCGCGCCCCCCAAGACCACCGGCCGGGAATATTACGGCGAGGGCTTTGTAAGCGCACTGTGGGCCAAAGGCGCGGAGCTGGGCCTTTCCGGGGCGGACATTCTGGCCACCGCCACCCGCTACACGGCCGAGACCATCCGGCTGGCGGTGGAGCGCTTTTGCCCCCTGCGGCCGGACCTGCTCATCGTGGGCGGCGGCGGCAGCCGCAACCCGGTGCTCATGGCCCATCTGGCCGCGGCCCTGCCCGGCTGCCAGGTCATGACCAACGAGGGCCTGGGCCTCAACAGCGACGCCAAAGAGGCCGTGGCCTTTGCGGTGCTGGCCAACGAGGCCATGGCGGGCCGCTGCAACAACGCCCCCAGCGCCACCGGCGCCGCGCACCCGGTGGTCATGGGAAAAATCTCATTTTAAACCGTATTTTTTAAGGAGGCCTGACCCGCCATGTTTGAAACTGCCTGTTCCCTGCTGCAGCATGCGGTAACCGCCGGGCGCTGCCCGGGCGCCGCGCTCGCCATGGGCTGCCGCGGCCGGCTGCTGGCGCAGGCGTACTTTGGCACCATGGCCCCGCTGGACGCCCCGTTTGAGCCCGTGGGGCCCCACACAGTATACGACCTGGCAAGCCTGAGCAAGGTGGTGGCGGCCACCACCCTGCTGCTGCAGGACTTTGCGTCCGGGGCCCTTTCGCCGCAGGACCCGCTGCGCCGCTTTTTTGCCGGGGCCGGCCCGCAAAAGGGGGCGCTCACCCTGGCCCAGCTGCTCACCCACACCGCGGGGCTGAAAAGCTGGGCCCGGCTGGACCTGCTGGGCCCGCCCCCCGCCGCCGCGGCCGAAACCATTCTTTCCATGCCCCTGGCCTATGCCCCCGGCAGCCAGGTGGTATACAGCGACCTGGGCTTTATTTTGCTGGGCCGCGTGCTGGAGCTGGTGCACGGCGCGCCCCTGCCCCAGCTGGCGCGGCAGCGGGTGTTTGCGCCGCTGGGCATGGCGCACACCGGCTACGCGCCCCCGCCCGCCCTGTGCGCCCCCACCGAGCGGGATGAGCGGGGCGCTTGGCTGCGGGGCGTTGTGCACGATGAAAACGCCCGGTTCCTCGGGGGGGATTCCGGCAATGCGGGGGTGTTTTCCACCCTGCCGGACCTCGCCCGCTACGCCGCGGCGCTGGCCTGCGGCGGCAGCCTGGAGGGGGTGGAGCTTGTGCCCGCCGCCACGCTGCGCGCAGCCTGTCAAAACGCCACCCCGGGCCTTGGGCAAAACCGGGGGCTGGGCTTTCAGCTGGCGGGCGCGCCGGGCGATTTTTTCGGGCCGCTGTTCAGCCCCGCCGGGTTTGGGCACACCGGCTTTACCGGCACCAGCCTGGCCGTGGATCCCGCCGGCGGGCTGTTTGTGGTGCTTCTCACCAACCGGGTGCACCCCGCCCGGCAGCCCGACCGGTTCGTGGGCCTGCGGGCCGAAATCCACAGCGCCATTTTGCAGGAGTGGCGCGCGCAGCAAGGAGGAAACACATGACCAACGTGGAGGCGCGCATCCGCAGCAGCTACGGCAGCCTCAGCGACACCGAGCGCAAAGCGGCCGACTACTTTTTAAACCACATGGAGGCCAGCTATTCCCTTCCCATCGCCCAGCTGGCGCAGGAGGCTGGGGTAAGCCCCACCGCCTGGGTGCGGCTCTGCAAGGCCGTGGGCTACGAGGGGTTGAAGGAAATGCGCAAGCATCTGCTGGTGGAGCGCATGAACGAACCCCAGGACGCTCCCGAGGACAAGCGCTATTTCTCCGATCTGAACGAGGGCAGCGATGTGGCCCAGATTCTGCAAACGGTGTCCAACACCAGTATACAGGCAATTCGCGACACTGCCAAGATGCTGGACCAGAATGCGTTGTACCAGGCGGCCAACTGCATTTTAAAGGCCGCCACCATCCGGCTGTTTGGGGTGGGCGCCTCGGCCCTGGTGGCCGAGGACCTGTATCACAAGCTCACCCGCATCAACCGCTACGCCATGTTCAGCCGCGACAGCCATGTTCAGCTCAGCTACAGCTCCACCCTTTCCCAGCGGGATGTGGCCGTGTTCGTGTCCAACACGGGCGCCACCCAGGAAACGCTGGAAACCCTGCGGGCCGCAAAACAGAGCGGCTGCCGCACCATCGGCATCACCCGGTATTCAAAAAGCCCGCTGGCCGCGGGCTGTGACATTCTTTTATATACCGTGTCGCCGGAGGTGTATGTGCGCAGCGGCGCCATGAGCAGCCGAATGGCCCAGCTCATGACCGTGGACGTGCTGTTCACGCTGGTGGCCAGCAAAGATTATTCCGCCATTCAGCAGCCGCTGGAAAACAGCTATAAAATCTGCCAGACCCACCGGGTAAAGGAATAAGCGCACGCCCCGCCCTATCCAAAGAAAACATCCATTGCATGCTTCAGCTGCCCGTCCCAATACGCCCATTCGTGGGCGCCGGGGCCCGCGCAAAAGGTGTGAGGGATGTTTTTTTGTGCCAAAAACCCGGCCAGCTCCCGGTTTACGGGGTACAAAGGGTCCTGCTCGCCGCAGGCGAGATACAGCCGGGGCAGCGGCGCGGCGGCGGCTTCGGCCAGGGCAAACAGATCGCTCTCGGGCGGGATGCGCCCCCGGGCCAGCCCCGGGCCGAAAATGGCCTGGCCCGCCGCCGCGTCCAGCGGCCATTCCGCCGAGCCCACCAGCGTTTCCGGCCGCACCGCGGCCGAAAACGCCGCGCAGCCCGCGTATTGCCCGGGAAAGGTCAGGGCGCATTTCAGCGCCCCATAGCCCCCCATTGAAAGGCCGAACACATAGTTTTGCTCCCGCTTTCGGCTCAGGCCGAACAGCCGCGCGCACTCGGCGGGCAGCTCCCCGGTAACAAACCTGAAAAACTGCGGGCCGCAGGCCATGTCCGCATAATAGCTGTTGCGGGCGTCGGGCGCCACAAGGACCACGTTTTTTTCCGCGGCGTAGCGCTCGGCCGCGGTGAACCGCAGCCAGCCGCTGCCGTCGTCCGACGCGCCGTGCAGCAGCAGCACGACCGGCGCCTCACCCGGCGCGCCCTGCTCCGGCAGCACCAGCCGCACCCGGCCCTGCCCGCCCAGGGTCTTGAACCGGTGTGTAAATTCCACAAGGGCCATGCTTTTTGCCCCCTATCGCAGCCGGGCCAGCGGCAGCCTGCCCTGGGGCGGCGTTTTGCCGCACAGCACCGGCCAAAGCGCCCGGAACATGGCGGGCGTGTATTCCCAGGCGGCCAGCCCGGCCACATGGGGCGGCAGCTCCGCCAGATCGTAGGGGTTGCGCAGCGCCACCAGGATCATGGGCAGCCCGGTGGCGGCCAGCGCCCGGGCCAGCCGGAGCTGGCCCTTTAAAATATGGCCGTTGTAGGTGCCCAGAACAAGGCAGCTGTGCCCGGCGGCCTGGGCCGTGATCGCTTCGATCTCGGCGTCCGTGGGGTCCTTGGGGGTCACCAGCGCCTGGCCGGCGCCCGCCAGCCGGCACATCTCCTCCGCAAAGGTAAAATCGCCGCTCGCGGCGCTGGAGGCAAGGGTGCTGCGGTAGTCCGGGCAGCCCAAAAACAGGGGCTCTTTTCCCAGCGGGGGCAGCCCGCCCTGGGGCAGCTGCACAGCGGTCACGCTTTTTTGCCGCAGCTCGTTCACGGCGGCGCGGCACTGCGCGGCGCCGGGCGTGCCCTGCACCGGGCCCAGGGCGGCGCACCGGGCCTTGTGCTCCAGGATGCGCCGCGCGCTCTCCTCCAGCTGCACCCGGTCCATGCGGCCCTCCGCCAGGGCCTCCTCCGCTTTGACCACCGCCTCCCGGGCCAGCGCCGCCGTGTGCGACACGAACACCAGGTCCACCCCGGCGTTCATGGCCGCCAGCACCCCGTTCACGGTTCCGTAATGGGTGGCGATGGCCTGCATCTCCATGCAGTCCGAGATCACCAGCCCCTCAAAGCCCAGGCGGCCCCGCAGAAGGTCGGTCATGATCGCGCGGGACATGGTGGCCGGCACCCCGCCGGGCTCCAGCTGGGGAAACAGGATGTGAGTGCTCATAACCGCGGGCGCGCCCGCCGCAATGCCCGCCCGGAAGGGGATCAGCTCCCGCTGTTCCAGCTCCTCCAGCGATTTGTCAATGCAGGGCAGCCCGATGTGGGAGTCCACCGCCGTGTCGCCATGGCCGGGGAAATGCTTCAGGCTGGCGTAAACGCCGCCCTCGGTCAGCCCCTTCATCATGGCCGTGGCGTACCGGGCCACAGCGGCGGGGTCGTCGCCGTAGCTGCGCACCCCGATCACCGGGTTGTCGGGGTTCGAGTTCACGTCCATCACCGGCGCCAGGTCAAAATCCACCCCCAGCGCCCGCAGCCGGCAGCCGGTCAGGTAGCCCATTTCATAGGCGTTTTCTTCCCCGCCCGCGGCAGCAATGGCCATGGCCCCGGGGGGGTTGGTGGTATCGTCCGGCAGGCGGGTCACAACGCCGCCCTCCTGGTCAATGGTAATAAAGGGCTCCGCGCCGGTCGCGGCGCAAATGCGCCGCCGAAGCTCGGCGCAAAGGGCGGCAAGCTGTTCCTCGCTCTCAATGTTGTGCCGGAACAGAATGATGTTCCCCACCTTGTATTCTTCCACCAGCCGGATAAACTCCCCGTCCAGTTCCGTCCCCGGGAAGCCCACCACCAGCTTTTGGCCGATCATTTCGCGCAGGGTCATGGCGCAGTTCCTCCTGTTTGTATTCAATAAAGATGAAATGGCTCCTTGCGGCGGGCAAACTGCTCCTGCTCCCGCCGCTGCCGCTCCAGCAGCGCCGCGGCGGTCCAGCCCGGGCGCTCAAACTCCCGGTGGCCTGCCAGCAGCGAGATAAACGGCCGGCCGCCCTCGCGCACCGGCGGCAAAAAGGCAAACTCCTTTTCGTGGCGGTCCCGCACCAGCTCCAGCAGGGTCAGCGCCGCCGCCAGCGGCCGCAGGGCTTCGGGGTCGGTCACATGCAGGTGCACGCCGCCGCACACCTGCCCCTTGTGCTTGGAGGTGGTCGGCTCAAAGTACTGGGGCGTGGCCAGAATGCCCGGCAGCTTTTTCTGGTTGAACGCAGCGGCAAGGCCCTCCACGTCCTGAATGTAAGGCGCGCCCAAAATGGCAAAGGGGTCCGCGGTGCCCCTCCCCTCCGAAAGGTTCGTGCCCTCGAACAGGCAGGTGCCCGCGTACAAAAGCGCCGTTTCAAAACGCGGGAGGTTCAGGCTGGGCAGGATCCAGGGCCTGCCCCAGGCGGGGAACATTTCGTCCCGCCGCCAGCCCTCGCAGGGGATCACGGTAAGCTCACACCCAAGCGCCCGCTCCCGGTTCGCCATGCCGGCAAATTCGCCCGCCGTGAGGCCGTAGCGGTTGGGCAGCGGGTAGCAGCCCACAAAGCTGGCAAGCTCCTGTGCCAGCAAATTCCCCTCCACAATCCGGCCGCCCAGGGGGTCCGGCCGGTCCAGCACCACCAGGCGCTTGCCCGCGCGGGCACAGTCCTCCACCGCGTACAGCAGGGTCGACAGGAAGGTGTAATACCGGCTGCCCACATCCTGGATGTCGTATACCAGCACGTCAAAGGCGTCCAGCATTTCCGGGGTAAACCGCTTGGAATCCGCCCCGTACAGGCTGTAAACCGGCAGGCCGGTAGGGCCGTCGGTGTAGTGGGGAACCAGCGCGCCCGCGGCAAATTCGCCCCGCACCCCGTGCTCCGGGCCGAACAGGGCGCACAGCCTGCACACCCTGCCCAGCGCGGCAATGGTGGCCTCACCCGCCCCGGTGCGGCCGGTGGGGGTGGTAACAAGCCCCACCCGCGCGCCCTTAAAAAGCGCGGCGTATTCTTGCAGCCGGTCTGCGCCGACGCAAAGCTTTTGTTCCATGGCTCACGCCTCTTTCAGCTTTTTATTTCGCCCAGCGCGGCCGCCACCCGGCCCTTGGCGCCTTCCAGCCGCCGGGCCGCCTCGGCCGCGTCTACCCCGGCCCGCACCATCACAATGGCGGTCTTGGCGCTGTATTCGCACTGCTCCAGCGCCGCCCGGGCCTGGGCCTCGGTGCACTCGGCGGCGGTGCACACGATGGACACGCACCGCTGCACCAGCTTTTCGTTCGAGGGCTTCACGTCCACCATCAAGTTTCCGTACACCTTGCCCAGGCGGATCATGGTGCAGGTGGAAAGCATGTTCAGCACCATTTTTTGGGCCGTGCCGCTTTTCATGCGGGTGGAACCGGTAACCACCTCGGGCCCCGGCGTGGGCGCAATGCCCACATCCGCCAGCTGGTCGATCTCGCTGCCGGGGCAGCAGGTCACGGCCAGCACCGCGCCGCCCTTCTGGCGGGCATACCGCATGGCGCCCAGCACGTAGGGGGTGCGGCCGCTGGCCGCAATGCCCACCAGCACGTCCTTTTCGCCAAAATGAATGGCCTCAAGGTCCTCCCGGCCCAAAGCGGGGTCGTCCTCCGCGCCCTCCACCGCCTGGAACACGGCGGGCATTCCCCCCGCAATCAGTCCCTGCACCAGCTCCGGGTCGGTGGAATAGGTGGGCGGGCACTCCACCGCGTCCAGAATACCCAGCCGGCCGGACGTGCCCGCGCCGCAGTAGATCAGGCGGCCGCCGCCGCACATTTTTTCGCAGATCAGGTCAATGGCCGCCGCAATGTGCTCGGTTTCCCGCTCCACCGCCAGCGCCACCTTCTGGTCCTCCCGGTTGATCAGGCGCACCATATCGCAGCTGGAAAGCGTGTCGATGTTCGCCGTCGCTTCGTTGCGCTGCTCGGTTGCGATCTGTTTCAGCTCAACCATATAACAACCTCCTCAGGGTCTGCTTTGCCGCTTTGTGAAAGGCGGCGTTCACACGATCTTATGTTTTTGCCACGCACCCGAGCGCAGCCGCAAGCTGAACAGCACCGCGCGCACGCCCCAGTCGCAGAAAATGGTCATCCAAATACTCACCACGCCCCAGCCCAGCCCCAGCACGAACAGGCAGCTCAGCCCCACCCGGCACACCAGCATGGACGCAATGCTCACCGCCATGGTAAAGCGCACGTCGCCCGCGGCCCGCAGGGCGCTGGGGGTGCAAAAGCCTGCCGGGTAAAACAGGGTGGCGAACAGGCAGTGCCAGGCCAGCAGCTCCCGCACCACCGCCGTGGTCTCGGCGGAAAGGGCATACAGGCCGCTCAGCTGCGGCAGGAACACATACACCAGCAGGTTCGCCGCCAGCATCAGCCCATAGGCCGCGCGCAGCAGCTTTGCCGCCAGGCGTTTTGCCTCCTCCGGCTGGCCCGCACCCACGGCGCGGCCCACCACCGGCAGCATGGCAAGGCTCAGCGCCCCGCCCGGCAGGGTGGCAATGCAGGAAAGCGCCCCCGCGGCCGCATTGGCCGCCAGGGCCACCGTGCCCAGCCCCGCGTACAGCCGCTGTACCAGCAGCTTTCCCAGGCTGAACAGGCCGCTCTCCACCCCGCTGGGGATCCCCACATACAGGATCTTACCCAGCATTTCCCTGCATTCGGCCAGCCGCACCGGCTGCTTTTGGGGCGCCGCAAGCATCCCGCTTTTTGCCAGCAGAACACACAGCAGCACGGCGGCCCCGCCCCGCGCGATCAGGGTGGCAAGCGCCGCGCCCGCCGCGCCCATGCCCTTGCCGTAGATAAACCATGCGTTTCCGGCCACATTCAGGCCGTTCATCAGCAGGCTGGCCGCCAGGGTGACCATGCTGTTGCCCTGGCTTCGGAACAGGGCCGCCGCCGCGCTGTAGGCCGCCAAAAACGGGAAGCTGCACCCAATCAGGGCAAAATACTCCCGGGCGCTGCGCATGACCTCCGGTTCCACCCGGCCAAAAATCAGCGCCAGCAGCCCGTTGCCGCACAGCAGCACCAGCGCCGCCATCGCCAGGGCAATCGCCAGGGTGCTGCCCATCAAAAGCCGGGCCGCCAGGCTCACGCGCGCCCGGTCGCCGCTGCCGCTGTACTGGCTGGCCAAAATCGAGCCGCCCGCGCACAACGCGCCGAACACCGCCACCACCAGGTAGCTGATCGTGTCCACCAGGGCCACGCCCGAAACGGCGCTCTCTCCCGCATGGGCCACCATAAAGGTGTCGGTAATGCCCACCAGCACCACCAGAAACTGCTCGCCGAACAGCGGCGCCACCAATCGCACCAGTTGTTTGCTCGAAAACATTTTTTTACAGAGCCCGGATCTGTCTCTGCTCCTCCGGCAGCACCATAAACGTCTCGGCGTACCCCTTTCGGGCCTCAATGCCCCGCAGGCGTTTCAGGTGGGAATAATACTCGTAATAGGGAAAGCTGGTGGAACCGGTCACAAACCAATGGGTCTGTACCGCCTCCTGCCACAGCGCAAAGCCCTCGCCGCTCACCTGTGCGTAAAGATACGGGCGGTAGCCGGTGGCGTCCTCCCAGTTTTCCGCAAAGTACAGCCGGGCAAAATGCGCCGCGCCGCTTCGCTCAAAGCCCGGGGTGGCCGCATAGAACCAGGCGTCGTGCACAATGCGGTGGCAGGCTGCGTGGTCCTTGTGCATGGACTCGGCATGGTGGGTCAGGATCACATCCGGCTTTACCGCGCGGATCACGTCGCACACCGCAAAGCGGGCCGCGTCATCGTCGGACAGAAGGCCGTCCGGGTAGTCCAGCACATGGGCCTCGCCCCCCAGCTTCTCTGCAAAGGCGCGGGCCTCAGCGCATTTTTGCTGCCGGTATTCCGCAATGTCCCGCCCGGCGGGCACGCCCTTTTCCCCCGCCGTCAGCGCCAGGGTCACAATGCGTCCCCCCTCCAGCGCACAGGTGGCAAGGGTTCCGCCCACCGTCAGCTCCATATCGCCCACATGGGCGCCAATGGCCAAAATGGTTTTTGCCATGCTTCTCGTTCCTTTCCTTGCGGCGCGGCTCACAGTTCTTTCACAAGCACGCCAAAGCTGCGCACCTGCTCAAAGCCCGCGCTCTCGTAAATTTTGCGGGCGTGGTTGGTCTCGCCGGTAAACAGCGACATATACCGCGCGCCCGCTTCCTTTTCGGCCTGGCACAGCCGGAAGAACAGCAGCCTTCCCAGCCCGCGGCCCTGGTAGGCGGGCGCGATCCCAATGCCCGCAAAGTATCCCCTGCCGGTCGGCTCTGGGTAAACCGGCCCGGCAAATCCGGCCACCACGCTGCCGCAAAGCGCCACGGGAAGCAGCTGCCCGGTGCGCCCGGCCTGGGTGATCTGGGCGGTCCAGTCCGGGTTTTCCAGCGCCGCCAGCATCTCTTCCAGGCCGGTGTGCCGGGCGGGATCGTAGGGCTGCACGGTGCAGCCGTCCGCCGCAAGCCGCGTTTCCAGCGCCTTGATCTCGGGCGGCAGGGCAAAATCCTCCAGGCTGCGGTACATGGCGCACTCGCGGGCAGCCTCGGTATAGCCCTGGGCCAGCATCCGGCTGTGCAGCGGCAGCCCGGCGGCCACCCCCGGCATGTTGTTGTGCTCAAAGCCGGGCGTGCCCGGGATCACCCAGGGCAGCCGCATGGGGTTAAAAAAGGTCACCGCGCTGTACCGCTTGCCCGCCGCACAGAACGACTCCTCCAGCGCGGCGAACATGTCCGCGCAAAGCGCGGGGGTGTCCAGCGCTTCGTCCGCCAGAAAACAGGTAAAGTACCCCCGCTCGCCGCCCCGGGGAATGTCGTCGCCGGTGCAGCCGCAGATGAACGCGCCCACGCCGCCCCCGTTTTCCCACACAAAGGCGTGCCGGCTGTTAAAATAGGGGTGCTCGAACAGCAGCGGGCCCAGCTGCCCGGGCGTGCGGGGGGCATACCCCTGCCGCACCGCGCTGCGCTGCCACAGGGCCGCGACGGCCGGCCGGTCGGCCGGAATATAATTTCTCAGCATATGCAGACCTGTTCCTTCCTGGGCTCAGCCCTTAACCGCGCCCACGGTAACGCCTTCCAAAAAGTACTTTTGCAGGCAGAAAAACAAAACGAACATCGGCATGGCGCTGATGGTCGCGCCCGCCATCATGGGGCCAAACAGGGTGGTATTGGCAAATTTGAACTGCTTGAGGCCCACCTGGATGGTGTACATGGCCTCCTTGGAGGTGGCCAGGAAGGGCCAGAAGAAATTGTTCCAGCTGCTCAAAAAGGTGGTGATTGCCAGCACCGCCAGAATGGTTTTGGAAAGGGGCAGGATGATGCGGCAGAAGATCCCCATCTGTGTGCAGCCGTCCAGCTTGGCACTCTCGATCAGGGCGGTGGGGATGCTGCTGAAGAACTGCTTGGTCAAAAAGATGCTGTAGGTGGTAACCAGGCCCGGCAGAATCAGGGCCATGTAGGTATTCGACATTTTGAAGTTGTTCACGATCAAAATGTAAAGGGGCACCTGGGTGACCTGGTAAGGGATCATCATGCCCACCATGATCAGGTAGAACAACACGTTTTTGCCTTTAAAATTCAGCTTGGCAAAGGCGTAGCCCGCCATGCTGGCAAACAGCACGTTGCCAATCACCTGGAACACAGCCACCACAAGGCTGTTCCAAAGCCACCTGCTGCTGTATTTGCTGAAATCGAAAAAGGCTTTATAAGAGTCCAGGCTCCAGGAGGAGGGCAGGATGCTGCGCGAGGAACCGGCCGCCTCCACCGCGGGGCCAAAGGAGTTGGCGATCATATAAAACAGCGGAAATAGGCAGGCTACGGCCAAAAGCAGCAAAAAGGCGACCAAAAGGGTGTTTCGCAGATATCGCGCCTTTTTGTTGTTCACATGCTGGGAATACAAACCGGTGGTTGCCATGTCGTCCCCTCCCCCCTTAATATTCAACGTCCGAACCAGCTACTTTGAACTGGAAGAACGATATGGCCGCAATGATGATGGTCAGGATCACCGCCTGGGCACAGGCCAGGCCGTACTTGTTGTATTTGAAGGCGTTGTTGAAAATCAGCAGGCCGATCATGGTGGTGTTGTTGTCCGGCCCGCCGCCGGTCATCATATAGGCGTTCATGAACACCTGGAAGGAACCGATCACGCCGGTGACCAGCAAAAACAGGGTGGTGGGCTTGACCAGCGGGAACACGATGAACCGCACCTTCTGCATAAAGCTGGCGCCGTCCAGCTCGGCGGCTTCAAAATAGGTGTTGTCGATGCCCAAAAGGGCCGCGGTATAAATAATGATGTTCTGCCCCTGGCCGCTGAGCAGCGCCATAATGATGAGCGAGAGCATCGAGGTCTTGCTGGAACCCAGCCAGTTCTGGGTGGGCAGGTGAAACACGGTGAGCAGCTGGTTGAACAGGCCCGTGGGCGAAGCGTCGTAGATCCACAGCCACACCACGCTCAGCGCGATCCCCGAGGCCACCGCCGGCAGGTAGTACATGGCCTTGAACACCGACTGCAGCTTTTTACCAAAGGGCATAAACATAATTGCCACCGCAAACGAGAGCAGCAGCGAAACAGGCACCACCACCGCGGTGTAAACCAGGGTGTTCTTCATGGATTTCCAGAACAGCTCGTTCTGAAAGGTGGTTGCATAATTTTCCAGCCCCACAAAATCCGAGCCGAAGGGCTTGTAGTTTTCCAGGCTGGTCTTCAGCGCCGAAAACAGCGGATAGATCGTAAACATCACAAAGAACACCAGGGCCACCGCAATGAACAGGTACCCCCACAGATCGTCGTTTGTGAAAAAGCGCCGCCTGCGGCGCAGTACGGTCCCGCCGGCCCCGTTGCAGCTCACTGGGCGTTGTTTTGTGGGAGCCCCCGCGCCCGAACCCTTATATTTCATTCAAAAGCACCTCCTGTGAATCATGAAAATCGGAAGAAAAGGCCGGCATAAAAAAGCTTTGTTTTTGCCCAAGAGGCAAAAAAGCGGCCTGTCCTTTGCAGGACAGGCCACCTGCCCATATGGGCTTTCCCTCGTGCAGAAAACGATCAGGTCAGATCGCAGTTTGCCTCGCCGAACGCGGCGGTGCCCTTGGAAACGATCTCGTCGTACATCGCCTGCGCGGTCACCTCGCCGGCCAGCAGCGCCTGGAACTTGGGCACAATGACCTCGTCCATGATCTGCTGCGCGGTGGCGCTCTGCTCGGCGGTGATGCCGGTGGGAGGCGCGATCACGGTGGTGATCATGCGGGCGGCGCAGTCGATGTTGCCCTGGTCCCGCTCGCCCACGTCCATGGTGGCCAGCGCTTCGCGGGAGGTCTTGCTCACGCCGTCCAGGCAGGTCGCGGCGTCCACATAAGCGGCGCGCTCACCGGAGGACAGGAAGTACAGCGCCTTCATCACGTTCTGGGTGTGCTCCTCAGAGGTGTTCTGGTTGCGGAAGGCCACCAGGCCGTCCACCGAGCCAAAGCAGGTCTCGGTAACGCCCTCCATGGTGGGCACGGGCAGGAACGCATAGTTCACGGGGATCGAGTTCTCCACCGCGGTGCCGTCGTTGGCCTCCAGGGCGGCGTTGTTCTTGGTGATATTGATCTCAAACAAAGGCATTGCCTTGCCAAAGATCATGGCGTTGCCGGTTTCGCACATCACCATGCGCTGCGAAGCCTCCACGCCGTAGTTGGGCATGTAGCCCGAAGCGGTCATTTCCTCCACCGCCTTGAGCAGGTCCAGCATTTTGGTGCTGGTGTAGGCATATTTCAGATCCGAGGTGAAAGCGTTGTTCAGCCCGGCGCTCACGCCGAAGATGGTCAAAAAGTCAGACGCGGTCACGCCGGAGTTGGCGAACACGAACCCAAAGCAATCCTTGGTGGTGCCCGCCTTGATGGCGGCCATGAATTCCTCGTAGGTCCAGCCGCTGGACTGCACCTTGGCAACGTCCACGCCGGCAGCGGCGAGCATATCCTTGTTGGCGCCCAGCGCCTGGATGGTGATGTACAGCGGCAGGCCGTACACATTGCCCGCAATGGTCATGTAATCCAGCGCGTTCTGGTCAAAATCGGCCAGCAGGGTGGGATCCATCACCTCAGACAGGTTCAGCGCGGTGCCGTTCTCCACATAGGTACCGATGGCCGCATACGACATTTCGGCAATGTCCGGCGCCTCGCCGGCGTTGGCCATGGTGGAGAGCTTGGTGTTGTGGTCGTCCCAGGAGGTGCCGATGACTTCCATGGTCAGGTTCGGGTACATCTCGTGGAACTCGGCGGCCCACTCGGTCATCTTTTCCAGATAATCGTTGGTCACGGGGGGCACCAATACGGTAATGGTGTCTTCCGCCCCAGCGGTGGAAGACGCGCCGGAGGCCGGCGTGGACGCGGGGGCGCTGGACGCCGCCCCGCCGCAGGCGGTGAGCAGGCTGACCAGCATCAGCACCGCCAAAGACAAAGCCAGAAACTTTTTCATGCGATAATCCTCCTTTGTGAATCCGGCCCGGCGGCACTTCCCGCCGGGACTGTTTCTTCTTGAATTGTATTCTTTTTTCACAAAAGTGTCAATATATTGAAACTTTATTTCAAAATCAGTTTGAACTTTTGTCAATCCAGCCAGATATCCCGGCCTTTCTCTGTGGGAGTTGTACAAGAAAACGGTGACCATTTGTGAAACTTTCGCGGCTTATTTTACACATTTTAACCTGGTTTTTAAAAAGCCCTGTCCTGCCGCGGCTGGGGCCCGCCGGCAGGCAGGCCCTTTTAAAATAAGGGGGGCCGCGGCCCGCAGCGCGGGGCGGGGGCTTTAGCGGGCGGCCTTTCCCCTGCAAAAAGAGCGGCGCGGCCCTGTTCAGGTTCAACAGGGGCCGCGCCGCTCTTTTCGTTTTTTGCTCCCGCCGGGGCAGGGGCCGCGCCGGGCGCTCAGTCCAGTTCCAGCGCGCCGGTGTACAGCTGGTAATAGGTGCCCTTCTGGGCGATCAGCGCCTCATGGGTGCCCCGCTCGATGATGCGCCCGTGATCCAGCACCATAATGGCGTCCGAGTTTTTCACGGTGGACAGCCGGTGCGCGATCACAAACACCGTGCGCCCGGTCATCAGTGCGTCCATGCCCTGCTGTACAATGGCCTCGGTGCGGGTGTCGATCGAGCTGGTGGCCTCGTCCAGCACCATCACGGGCGGGTCCGCCACCGCGGCCCGGGCAATGGCCAGCAGCTGCCGCTGCCCCTGCGAAAGGTTCGCCCCGTTGCCGGTCAGCGGCGTGTCGTAGCCCTGGGGCAGCCGGGTGATGAAGTCGTGCGCGCCCGCCAGCTTTGCGGCGGCGATGCACTCCTCGTCGCAGGCCTCCAGCTGCCCGTAGCGGATGTTCTCCATCACGGTGCCGGTGAACAGGTTCGTGTCCTGCAGCACCACGCCCAGGCTGCGGCGCAGGTCGGCTTTTTTGATCTTGCGGATGTTGATGCCGTCGTACCGGATCTTGCCGTCCGCAATGTCGTAAAAGCGGTTGATCAGGTTGGTAATGGTGGTCTTGCCCGCGCCCGTGGCCCCCACAAAGGCCACCTTCTGGCCCGGCTGCGCATACAGGCTCACGTCGTGCAGCACGGTCTTGTGCGGCTCGTAGCCAAAGTCCACGTCAAAAAAGCGCACGTCGCCCTCCAGGCGGGCGTAGGTCACGGTGCCGTCGCCGTGGGGGTGCTTCCAGGCCCACACGCCGGTGCGCTCGGGGCATTCCACCAGCTCGCCGTTCACCTCTTTGGCGTTCACCAGGGTCACATAGCCCTCGTCGGCCTCGGGCGCCTCGTCGATCAGGTCAAAAATCCGCTTTGTGCCCGCCAGGCCCATCACCACGGCGTTCACCTGGTTCGATACCTGGCCGATGTTGCCGCAGAACTGCTTGGTCATATTCAAAAAGGGCACCACAATGCTGATGCTGAACGCAAGGCCCGAAACGCTCAGGTTCGGCGCGCCGGTCACCAGCAGCACGCCGCCGGCCAGCGCCACCACCACATACAGCACATTGCCGATGTTCATCAAAATGGGCATCAGCATGTTGGCGTAGCGGTTGGCTTTTTCCGCATCGGCGAACAGCGCGTCGTTCACAGCGTCAAAATCAGCCTCGGCCCGGCGCTCGTGGCAAAAGACCTTCACCACCTTCTGGCCGTTCATCATCTCCTCCACAAAGCCCTCGGTGCGGGCCAGCGCCTGCTGCTGGCGCACAAAATATTTGGCCGATGCGCCGCCCACCTTTTTGGTCACGGCCACCATAAACACAACGCCCGCCAGCACCACCAGGGCCAGCCACAGGCTGTAATAGACCATAATGCCGAACACCGTGAGCACCGTCACCGCCGAGATCATCAGCTGGGGGAAACTCTGCGAAATCATCTGCCTCAGGGTGTCGATGTCGTTGGTGTAGTAGCTCATCACGTCGCCGTGGTTGTGGGTGTCGAAATACTTCACGGGCAGGTCCTGCATGCCGTCGAACATCTTTTCCCGCAGCTTTTCAAGCGAGCCCTGTGTGATAACGGCCATGAGCTGGGTGTAGGCAAAGCCCGCGGCCAGGCTGATCGCGTAAAAAACGCCCAGCAGGCCCACCAGGCCCAGAATATGGCTCCCCACCCCGGCCCAGTCGCCGGTCTGCCAGCTTTGCTCCACGGCGGCAATCACATTCTGCATAAAAATCGAGGGCACCGAGCTCACCACCGCGTTCAGCAGGATGCACACGATCACCACCGGCATCAGCGCCGGGTAAAAGCCGAACAGGGTCCTGATCAGCCGCCCCAGCACGCCCTTCGGCGCGCGGCGGCCGGTTTTTTTACTGCTCATCCTTGTCACCTGCCTTGTTCTGCGAGGTATACACCTCTTGATAGATATCGCTGGTGCGCATCAGCTCCTCGTGGGTGCCCACCACGTCGATGGTGCCGCCCTTCATTACTACAATGCGGTCTGCGTCCTGCACCGAGGCGGTGCGCTGCGCGATAATGATCTTTGTGGTTTCGGGGATATACTCTCTCAGCGCCTTGCGGATCAGCGCGTCGGTGCGGGTATCCACCGCGCTGGTCGAGTCGTCCAGGATCAGGATCCTGGGTTTTTTCAGCAACGCCCGGGCAATGCACAGCCGCTGCTTCTGCCCGCCCGACACATTCGCCCCGCCCTGCTCAATGTAAGTATCGTAGCCGTCCGGGAACTGGCGGATGAATTCGTCCGCCTGGGCAAGGCAGCAGGCCTCCTCCAGCTCGGCGTCGGTGGCGTTCTGGTTGCCCCAGCGCAGATTTTCCTTGATGGTGCCCGAAAACAGCACGTTTTTTTGCAGCACCACGGCCACCGCGTCCCGCAGGGTTTCCAGGTCGTACCGGCGCACGTCCACGCCGCCCACCCGCACGGTGCCCTCGGTGGCGTCGTAAAGCCGTGAGATCAGCTGGATCAGGGTCGATTTTGACGACCCTGTGCCGCCGATGATCCCGATGGTTTCGCCCGGGCGCACATGCAGGTCAATGTGTTCCAGCGCCATGCGCTCCGCGCCCTTGGCGTACTGAAAGGCCACCCCGTCAAAATCAATCGAGCCGTCCTTCACCTGCATCACCGGCTGGTCGGGGTTGCGGATGGCGCTCTCATCCCGCAATACCTCCACAATGCGCTGCGCCGATTCGCTGGCCATGGTAATCATCACAAACACCATCGACAGCATCATCAGGCTGTTCAGGATCTGGAAGCTGTAGGTCAAAAGCGACGACATCTGCCCCACATCCAGCGCGAGGCCCCGGCTGGTGATAATGGTGTAGGACCCGAACGACAGCACGAACACCATGGCCGCGTACAGGCAGAACTGCATCAGGGGGTTGTTGATGGCCAGAATGCGCTCCGCCCGGGTAAAATCAGCGCACACATCCTGGGCGGCGGCGCCGAATTTTTTCTTTTCATGTTCCTCCCGCACGTAGGATTTTACCACCCGGATGCCCTTGATGTTCTCCTGCACCGAGCTGTTCAGCGCATCGTATTTTCGGAACACCCGCCGGAACAGCGGCATGGTCCTGCGCACGATCACCGCCAGCCCAATGCCTAAAACAGGGATGGTAAATAAAAAGACAAACGCCATCCTGCCCCCCATCACATAGGCCATGATAAACGAAAAGACCAGCATCAGCGGGCAGCGGATGGCCGTGCGCACGATCATCATGTAGGCGTTCTGCACGTTGGTCACATCGGTGGTCAGGCGGGTCACCAGCGAGGAGGTCGAAAATTTATCGATATTCTCAAACGAGTAGCCCTGTATTTTATAAAACATGTCCCTGCGCAGGTTGCGGGCAAAGCCGCAGCTGGCGGTGGCGCAGGCCGAACCGGCCAGCGCGCCGAACAAAAGCGACAGCCCCGCCATCACCACCAGCACAAGCCCGTAGCCCAGGATCACGTTCACCGTGCAGCCCGCCTTGATCTGGTTCACCAGGTTTGCGGTGATAAAGGGGATGATGCACTCCATCACCACCTCCCCGCTCACCAGCACCGGTGCGGCCAGCGAAGGCTTTTTATATTCGCGGATGCTTTTTGCAAGCTCTTTCAGCATGGATTTCCCTCTCTTTCCCGTCTTTCTCCAGGGCCGCCCAGGCCCTCTTCTGTTATGAACCTAACATTTTGTGCCCGCTCACAGGGCGCAAAAATCGGCCCCTCCCTCCGGCGCTGCGGCCGGGTTCAGGAGCCGAGATTCTTGCTCATCTGTTTTGCAACCTGTAAAAACACCCGCAGCTCGTCCGGGTCCACGCCCCGGGTGAGCAGGGCCTCGGTCTCGCGGATGCACTCGCGCATCCCCAGGTGGATGCCCCCGGCTTTTTCCGTGGGCACAAGGCTTTTCAGGCGCGCGTCGCTGGGCACGCTCTCCCGCCGGATCAGGCCGTTCTTTTCCAGCAGCTGCAAAATACCCGTGGCGGTGGAGCGGCGCAGGGTAAACGCCTGCTCCACATCCCGCTGGAATACGGGCCCCTCTTTGCACTTGTCCATAATATAGTGCAGCACCCGGCCCTGCACGCCGGTCACGCCCATGCCCGCCAGGCGCGCGTCCATGCGCCGCTTGATCTGGTGCGCCAGCTGGTTGATCCAGCGCCCGCAGTCTTCCTCGCTTCTCATGCACGCCTCCCGCAGGCCCCCGGCTTTTCCGCTGTGTGCGGCCGGCCCGGCCATCTGTTAGCTTCCTAACATATTATAGGGCCGAACGGAACCAATGTCAACCAATGGGCGCAAATTTTCCTCCCCTTTTTGCTCCCCATTCCGTTCGTGGGGGCTCCGCTTTCCCGGTCAGTACTGGCTGATGGGCAGCGAGGGGTCGTCCTCGCCCCGCTCCACCGCCCGGATCTCCGCCGGGTACGAAACCTCGGCATTCACCTGCACCTGCACGGTTTCCCCGGCCCTGCGGCCAAAAATGGCCCGCCCCAGCGGCGACTCGCGGCTGATATACCCCGCGCCGGCATTCACCCGCAGGGTGGTCACCAGCTGCACCTGCAGGGTTTCGTCGTCCCCCGGCAGATAGAGCGTCACATGATCGAACAGGCCCACTCCCTTGCCCTCGTGCCCGACCGGCACCACCCGCGCCGTTTTGATCATGCGCTGCAAATACCGGATCCGGCTGTCGTTGTGGTTTTTCTGGCGCTTGGCCTCCTTGTACTCAAAGTTCTCGCTCAGATCACCAAAGGCCCGCGCCTCCTGCACCTCCCGGATATATTGGGGCCGCAGCACCAGGATGCGGTGATCAATCTCCTCCTGCATTTTTTGAATGTCCACGGCGGTCAGCTCGTCGTACATGGGGCGTTCTCCTTCCTGTGGGCGGGGCGTGCCCTTTCTCTTCGTTGATTATACTCCATTCCGCGGGGGAACGCCAGGCGGCGCAGGCCAAACACGGGCGGCAGGGCCTTTTGTTTGTCTGGGCGCGGCCCGCCGTGCTATAATAAAAACACATTAAGAGGTGCAAAGCGTTATGGAAAAACAAAAAGGCTATATGGATCTGCTGCGCTCCCGCGGCGTTTTTGCCCGGGGCTTTTTCCAGATCGGTTCCGACCCGGCGGCCTGCTACGGCGTGACCCGGGGCGGCGCGCTCTACGGCCTCGATCTGGAGCCCGCCGCGCTGGGGGAAAACGAGATCTGGGAGCAGCTGGAACAGATCCGGCGCATCTCCAAAGAGGAATTCGAGGCCGCGCAGGAGCAGTATTGGGACGCCCGGCGCGCCGCCCGCGGCGCGCCCACCAACGCGCAGCTGCAGCCCCTCGCCGCCCGCTTTGCGGCGGAATACGCCCACAGCTACGCCCTGGGGCGCTGGAAAACAGCCGCCGGCTTCAGCGAAGAAACCCTGCGCCGCATCGCAGCCCGCGCGGCGGCGCTGCTGGCCGCCGAAAAGCGCCTCGGGCCGGGCAGGCAAAAAAAGCTGTTCCGCCGCATGTTCGCGGACCTTGCCCGTGCCCGGGCCGAACGGATGGCCCGCGGGCCCGGCTCGGCTTTTGAAGGCGAAGAGCAATAATGCGCTGCCGCCAGGCAGCGGCCGCCCTTACCTGGCGGCGCATTCTGCAAACGATCATAAAACGCAAAAGCCGCCCTTACCATCAGCAGGGAAGGGCGGCTTTTTGCATTTCTACTCTTCCGCGGCCGGGCAGCCGCAGGCTGTGGCGGGGGCTTCGGCAGTGCTCCCAAACAGGGGCAGCAGGTCCGTCACGTCCTGCAGCGGGTAATCGGCCTCCCTCGCCTGCGCGGCACAGGCAAGCCCCGCGCACGCAAAGCCGCCGGCCGCCGCGGCCTGCGCCCCGGCCGCCGCGTCCTCCACCACAAGGCACTGCCGCGGCTCCAGCCCCAGCAGCTCCGCCGCCCTCAGGAACACCTCCGGGTCGGGCTTGGAGCGGCGCAGCATCGTGCCGTCCACCACCGCGTCCAGCAGGCCGTCCAGTTCCACCCGGCGCAGGATCATCGGCGCGTTTTCGCTGGCGCTGGCCACCGCCAGCCGCACGCCCTGGGCCCGCAGCGCTTTCAGCATTTCCCGGGTGCCGCGCGGCACGTCCGCCGGGGTCAGTTGCTCCAGCAGGGTGCGGTAGCGCGCGTTTTTCTCCCGGGCCAAAGCGTCCTTTCCGGGCTGCGGCAGCTCCATCGCCGCGCTCTTTAAAATCAGCTCCACACTGGCGCTGCGGCTCACGCCCCGCAGCTGCTCGTTCACAGCCTCGCTGAAGGGAATGCCCCTCTGCGCACAGGCGTGCGCCCACGCCTCGCAGTGCAGCCGGTCGGTGTGGCACAAAACGCCGTCCAGATCAAACACAACACCGTCGAACCGCCTGGGCGCTGTGTCCGCCGCGCGCTCCACGCCGGGCTCCAGCCACAGGCGCGCGCCCTGGTGAAGCAGGGCCATGGCCTCCCCCTCCTCCAGCAGATAAGCTGCCTGCGCCCGCCCCACACGGACCCGCAGCCGCCTGCCCCGCCAGCGGATGCAAAAGCCGTATTGCTGCCAGCCCTGCGGCAGGCAGGGGTGAAACGCCAGCAGCCCGCCTTTTTGCCGCATGCCGGCAAAGCCGTACACCACGCTGAGCCAGGTGCCCGCCATGTTGGCCATGTGCAGCCCGTCCCGCGAGTTGCCGTGGCTGTCGTCCAGGTCCAGCCGCGCCGACCCCTCAAAAAACGCATATGCCTTTTCGTGGTAGCCGATCTCGCTGGCCACGATGCTGAACACCGTTTTAGAAAGGGAGGAATCGTGGGTGGTGAGCGGCTCGTAAACGTCAAAAATCCTCCGCTTTTGCAGCAGGTCAAACCGCTCCCCACGCAGCAGCAGGGCCAATACCAGATCTGCCTGCTTGCAGACCTGGTGGCGGTAGATGACAAGGGGGTGGTAGTGCAGCAAAAGCGGGAAATTTTCTGGGGGGATCGTTTGCAGCGGCCAGGGCACGCGCTGGAAAAAGGCGTCGTCCTGCAAATAAACGCCCCGCGCCTCATCGTAGGGCAGGTACATGCTTTGGGCCGCGGCGCGCCAGGCGCCGGGCTCCCCCTCCCCCAGGCCGATGCGCCGGAACAGCGCCCCGGCCGCGGCAGGGTCGGTTTCCCGCAGCCAGGCCGTCCACCGCGCCGCCTGCTCCAGGTTCTCGGCGGCCATCAGGTTGGTGTAGCAGTTGTTGTTCACCAGCACGCTGTATTCGTCCGGCCCCGTGACCCCGTCAATGCAAAAGCGTCCGCCCTGTTCCGCGCTGTAAAAGCCCAGATCCAGCCAAAGGCGCGCCGTTTCCGCCAGGATCTCCACGCCGCATTCCCGCATAAAGGCCTCGTCGCCCGTCGCCTCGGCATACAGGGCCACGGCGTTGGCGATGTCGGCGTTGATATGGTACTGAGCCGTGCCCGCCGGGTAATAGGCCGAGCATTCCTCGCCGTTGATGGTTCGCCAGGGGAACAGCGCCCCCCGGGGGTGCCCCATCTCCCGGGCGCGGGCGCGGGCCTGGTTCAGGATGGAGTAGCGGTAGCATAAAAGCGACCGGGCGATCCCGGGCAGGGTATACAGAAAAAACGGGAAAATATAGGTTTCGGTGTCCCAAAAATAGTGGCCCTCGTAGCCCTCCCCGCTCAGGCCCTTGGCGGAAATATTCGTCTTGCCGTCCCGCCCGGCGGACTGAAACACCTGGAACAGGCTGAACCGCAGCCCCTGTAAAAGGCGCGGGTCCCCCTCGATTGAAAGGCCCGTGTTTGTCCAGAACTCCTCCAGCGCCTCCCGCTGCGCCGTTTGCAGCCGCTCCGCGTCGGCGGCGGCCTGCCGGGCCTGCGCCTGCGCCCGGCGGCCCAACGCCGCCGCCTGCCCGGCCGGGCCGTGGGTATACGCCACGAATTTTTCCAGCAACACAGCGCCGCCGGCACAGTAGGTGCAGCACACCTCCTGCGCATTCTGGCTGCAAACAGCCGTTACCGGCGCGGCCGACCGCACGCGGTGCACCGCCGCGCAGGCATAGGCCAGGGCCGAACGGCGCGTCGCCTGCACCAGCATGCAGCCGTCGCCCTGCGCCCTGAACTGCATCGTTTTCAGCGGCGCGCCGTCCAGGCAGGAGCCCACCCGCGGGTCTTCCCGGGCGGCGGTATTTTTGGCCCGGGCGTCGATGGCGCTCTCGATCCGCACCTGTTTTACCCCCTCCAGCGGCTCCACCGCGCAGCGCAGGCAGGCAACATCCCCGCCCGAAAGCGAAACCATGCGCTCAAACCGCACCCGCGCGGCGCGCCCCTCCGGCGAGCGCCACTCGAATTCCCGGGTGAGCGTGCCCTCCTTCATCGAGAGCACGCGCCGGTAATTTTTCACCTCGCCCCGCGCCAGGCACAGCTCCTCGCCGTCCAAAAAAATGCGTATCCGCTTTGCGTTGGCAAGGTTGAGCATGGTCTGCCCGTTGCGGGCATAGCCATAGGCCGTTTCCCCGTAGCGGATGGGCGCGGTATCGTAAAAGCCGTTCAGATAAACTCCCTCGCGCGCGCCCGGATAGCCCTCCTCAAAATCCCCCCGGAAGCCCAGGGAGCCGTTCCCCAGGGTAAAAAGGGATTCGCCGCGGCCCAGGGCGGCGGGGTCGAACCGGTCCTCTGTCATATAAAAGCTGTCGTCCGGGCCGCTTGTGCGCTTTGTCCCTTCCATGTTGTTTCCCCTCAATCGAAAATATGATCCGCCCTGTAGGCGATGGAGATATCCTCCCACGGGCCCAGCAGGCAGGCCTCGCCGGCGGATTCCCCCGGGATCCCCTGCACCCGCCCCTCCAGGATGCCGGTGGCGCAGGCGTCGTATTTTTCCAGCACCTCCGGCCCCAGCGGCGCCTCGTGGTGGCCGGGGTGGATGGTGGTAAACCGGTCCGCCAATGCGCGCAGGCTCCGGATGCTCTGCCGGAAGGTCGCCACCCCGCAGGAGTGGGGCAGGCTCAGCAGCACGCCGCGGGCGCAGGCGGTGTCGCCCGTGTACAGGGCGCCCCGGCCTTCCTCCAAAAAGCAGACCGAACCGGGTGTGTGCCCGGGCGTGGCCAGCACGCGCAGGGTGCGGCCGCCCAGCTCAAACACATCCCCCTGCGCCATAGGCAGGTAGCGCGCGCCCTCGCACCGGTGCGCCAGCGCGGCCAGCTGTTCCTCGCCCAGCAAAACGCCGAGCTCCTGCGCAAACCGCAGAAACATGCCGTGCCGGTAGGCCGGGTCGCCGTGCTCCTGCGCCACCGGCAGATCAGCCTCGGTGAGATAAGCCGCGGCAAAGGCGGCGTTGCCGCCGATGTGGTCCAGGTGGCCGTGGGTGTTGGCCACGAGCACGGGCTTTTTCGTCAGCTGCTCCACGGCGGCGCGCAGGTTCCCCAGGCCCTGGCAGGTGTCGATCAGCAGGGCCCGCTCAGCGCCCTCCAGCAGGTAGGCGTAGGTGTGCGCGCCGCCCATCGCTTCGTCGATGCGCCAGGTGTCCGCGCTCAGGGGCGTAACGGCATACGTAAATTCCATAAGCTTGCCTTTCTGCGGCAGATCGCCGCTCACTGCAGCATGGGGCCGGGGCCGAACACCCGGTATTCCCCGGGCACGGCCTCGTCCAGGCGAATGGTCGCAACCCCCTGTGCCCGGCAGATTTCCAGCGTGCGGGGGTCGGCCATAAAGGCGGCGTCCGCGGCCCGGTGCCGCGCGATCTCCTCGCCCGAACACAGCGCATTGCCCGTTTGCAGCATCTCCTCGCCGTACAGCGCCGGGTGCGCCACATAACAGTACTGCCCGTCGCCCAGCCCCGAAAGCACTTTTTCAAAAAGGCCCGGCGTCACCGCAACCTCGTCCATATGCGGCAGCACCCTGTCCATGTAAAAGCTGAAATCCAGCAGGCCTTTTTCGCGGATCCACTGCGCCAGGCGCTGCTGCAGGCCGGGCAGGTACCGCTCGGGCAGCATGTGGCACTCGGCGTAGCTCAAATGGAACCCGGCCCCGGCAAGGCGGGCGTATTGGGCCTCGATCTCCGCCATCACCTCGTCCAGCCGGGGCGGGTGCTCCGCGAACTGCGCGGGGTCCTGGTAAAAACAGCCGCGCGCATCCGTCAGCGACGGCGCGTTTGTCAGCGGGCCCCAGCGCATCACGTCCCACTCCGAGTTCAGGGCGATGTGCAGGCCGAAGCACAGCCCGTCTTTATGTGCCAGCAGACCGGCGGCCTCCTCCACAAAAGGGCACACCGCCATCACCGAAATATTTTTAACAAACCCCGCCTGCGCCGCCCGGGCAATGGCCTGGTTGGCCGCGTGGCTGGACGCATAGTCGTCTGCGCGGGTAATGAGCGTTTTCATCAGCAGTCCTCCCCTTTTTGCGGCGTTTCTCTGCACAGTGCGCGGAAAAAGCCCAGGATCGGCAGGATGTGCTCCTCCTCCAAAAATTCCGGCCCGCCGCCCGCGTGGGCCACGCCCTCCATCAGATCCAGCGTCACCGCGCCGCCCCCGCACACCGCGCGCAGCTGCGCCGCAAACTCCCGGGCCTGCTCCACCGGCACGGCCGGGTCCAGCGTGCCGTGCTGCAGGTAGAAGGGCGGGGCCTTGGGCGTGATATATTCCCGCGCGCCGGCGCGGCGGGCAAGGGGCGCATCCTCGCTCGGCGCAGCGCCCAGGTACTGCACGGCCGATGCAAGGAACATTTCCCGCACCGCGGCTTCGCCCTCCATCGCCTGCACATACGCCCACTGGTTTTCAAAATCCAGCAGCGGGCACAGGGCCGCCACGCCCGCCACGGCTTCCGGCGTGCCCGCGTTTTGCAGGCCCGCCAGCGTCACCAGGTTTCCGCCCGCCGAGGTCCCATACAAAAAAACGTCCTGTGTGCGCAGGCCGTACCGCCCCGCCTGCGCCCGCAAAAAGCGAAGGGCCGTTTTCAGGTCCTCCACCGGGGCGGGGAACCTGGCCGCCGGCGCCAGCCGGTAATTCACCGACGCCAGGGCAAAGCCCTCGCGCAGGGCGTAAAAACCGGGGTACAGGTGCCAGTCGCGCTTGTCGCACAGGCAGAACCCGCCGCCGTGCACCAGCACCACCAGCGGCAGCGGCTTTTCCGCGTGCGGCGGCAGGTAGAGATCCAGCCTCTGCAGCGGGTCTTCGCCGTAGGCGAGATCCAGGTATTTTTCTTCGATCCAGTCGATGCGCGGCTCCGGCACCTGGGGCGTCATGTCGATCCACGCGGGAACAAACTGTGCGTCACGAATCGTTTTCATGGTATTATCCTTTCAAAGCGCCGGCCGTCAGGCCGTCCATGATGTTTCTCTGCATGAGCAGAAAGAACACGAGCACCGGGAAGATCGAGAGCACCAGCCCGGACATAATGAGCTGCCACTCGTTCAGGTAGCTGCTGTAAAACACGCTGAAGGAAAGGGGCAGGGTCTTCAGGCTTTGCGAGCTCAGCATGATCAGCGGCAGGGTGAAATCGTTGAACACGCCCAGAATGTTGATGATGGCCACCGTGGCCGTGATGGGCTTCAGCATGGGGAATACGATGCGGAAAAAGGCGCGGATCTGGCCGCAGCCGTCGATCATGGCCGCCTCCTCCAGCTCGCGGGGCACCCCCTTCACAAAGCCCTGGTACAAAAACATGGCCATGGGCAGCAAAAAGCCCCAGTACATCACGATCATGCCCGGCCGGCTGTTCACCAGGTGCAGCTCCCGCGCCACAATCACCGAGGGCACCATCAGCACCTGGAACGGAATGGCCATGGAAGCCACCATCAGCCCCGAGATGATCCGGCTCGCCAGGCACTTGCGCCGCACCACCTGATAGGCCGCCATCGAGGCGAACAGCACCAGGCCCGCAACGCTGCACACCGTGATCAGGATGGAATTGGCAAAGGCCTGCAGGTAGTTCATCTGCGCCATCGCATCTGGAAAGTTTTCAAAGTGCAGCTGCGTGGGCAGGGCCAGCAGCGACGCCGTGATCTCCGATTGGCTTTTGAGGCAGTTCAGAAAGATCAGGATCAGCGGAAACAGGAACAGCAGCGCCGCAAGCAGCAGCACCGTTACCAGCACGGCTTTTCCGGCCGCGCGCTTTTTCTTTTGCGCCATTACAGCTCCACCTCCTTGCGCCGCGTCAGCAGGACCTGCAGCCCCGCCACAAGGGCGATGAGGATGCTGAACAGCACCGCCTTGGCCGACGCATAGGAGATGGCGTCGCGCTTGAAGGCGTCCAGATAGATCTGGAACGACAGCGACTGTGTGGTGCCGAAGGGCCCGCCGTTGGTCAGCGAATAGTTCAGGTCGAAGGACTTAAACCCGCCCACCAGGCTCAAAAACAGGCAGATGGTGACCGAGGAGCGGATCATGGGCAGCTTCACCCGGAAAAAGGTCTGCACGGGCCCGGCGCCGTCGATGGTGGCGGCCTCCACAATTTCCTGCGGCACGCCCTGTAAGCCGGTGAGATAAATCAGCATGTAATAGCCCGTCATCTGCCACACCGAAACAATGATGATGGCCGCAAACGCCAGCGGCGGATACGACATCCAGTCCTTCTGCAGCCCTTCGATCCCCGTGAGCTTGCCCAGCATGGGGAAAAGATGCACCACGATGAAGTTCCACAAATAACCGCTGGTGACCGAACTGATGACCATGGGCGTAAAAAAAGCCGCGCGCAGCAGGCCGCGCCCCGGGATCCTGGCGTTCAGGCCCACGGCCAGCAGCAGTGCAAAAACGTTCACCAGCACCACCGTGATCGCGGTGTAACGGATCGTGAACCAGAGCGACGCCCTGAAATCCGGGTCGCTGAACACCCGAACATAGTTGCGCAGGCCCACAAAGTTGGATGCCGGGTCGATGCCGTTCCAGTCGCGCAGGGAGTAAAAAATCCCCAGCCCCACCGAACAAATTACAAAGGTAAAGAACAGCAGCATAGCCGGCCCTGTAAACAGAACGTACAGCGCGTTCTGCCGCAGCTTTTTCTGCAAATGTTTTTTCTGCATGTGTACCTCTTCTTTTTGGAGGGCGGGGTTTGCCGCGCCCCTGCCTTGTTGCACCTCGCGGGCACGCTCTGGCTGCGGCCCTGTTAAAAACGCGGGGCCGGGCAAAAAGCGCTCCTTGCTCCTTCACCCGGCCCCCTTTATTCTCTCAGCCGCCCTGGGCCGTCAGCCGGTTTTCATATGCCTTCTGCAGCGCGTCGATGGTGGCCGCCTCATCGGCCATGCCCGCCGCATAGGCCTGCAGCGGCGTGGCAATATCGGTCACAAAACCGGAGGGAAAATACTCTGTGCCGAAGATCGGGAACGCCTTTCCCTCGGCCATATAGCGCTGCATATCCTCGTTCAGCGCCCCCAGGTTGCTCAGATCCACATTGTCGTAGGGCGGGGCCACGCGCATGGCGCTGTCCACCAGGTATTTCTGCGCGTTTTCATAGATCCAGTTCAGGAAGGCTCCCGCCTCCGCGGCGTGCTTGCTGGTGTTGGCAACGCTGAAATAGCGGGTGGCCGAGGTCATCAGCTTGGTATCGGCCGCGTTGTTGGTGAGGGGCACGGCAAAAAGGCCGATGTCCAGGTCTGGGTTGGTGGCCCACAGCGGGTCGCCGTACCAGGTTCCCTGCTTGATCATCGCCATCTTGCCCGCGGCAAAGTCCGCCACCTGGTCGGCAGCGCCGTACCCCACGGACTCCGCGCCCTTGCCGTAATCCAGCGTCAGGTCGTACAGGCGGAAGAAATTGTCGATGTTGGCCAGATCGCCCAGGGTCTTGGTGCCCGCGTTCAGCTCGTCGCAGAAGGCCTTGGGGTCCTTCTCATAGGCCACGGTGGTACCGAAAATGTGCATCAAAAAGCCCCACTCTTTAAAGGCCTCGCCAAAGGGCTGGATGCCCGCGGCCTGCAGCTTTTTGCAGGTGTCCTCCAATTCGTCCAGGGTTTCGGGCACCTTGTCGATGCCTGCCTGGGCAAAGAGCGCCTTGTTGTAAACAATGCCGTTGCCCTCCACCGCATAGGGGAAGCCCAGCACCTTGCCGTCAACCGTGGCGGCGGCCAGGGCGGTCTCGTCCATATGGCTGACCCAGTCCGCGCCGGTCAGGTCGGCGCAGCGCACGCTCCAGGTGGCGTAGTCGCCGTTGGCCAGGTCAAAGATATCGGGCGCCTCGTTGGAGGCAAACCGCGTTTTGAGCAGGGTGTAGGGCTCGTCGCCCGGGATCTCCCACTCCACGGTAACGCCGGTCTGGGCTTTGTAGTCCGTGGTCATCTGGTCAATGGCTTCCTTCATGGGCGAGGTCCCGCCGTAAACGCTCAGTGTAACGGCGCCCCCCTCGGGCGCCGCCCCGCTGCCGCTGGGCGCTGCGGAAGGCGCGCCGCCGCAGCCGGCCAGCAGCCCCGCCGCCAACGCGCCTGTCAGAAGCAGTGCAGTAAATCTTTTCATTTTCATTTTATTTCCTCCTTAAAATCGGTTTTGCAAGTAAATTCTTTACCAAAACCATATCATTCCGGCATTTGTCTGTCAATGCATTCAAAATATTTTCATTAAAATCTATTTTTTGGCCATATGAACCAAATAATAAATGGCTTTTTGGACAAGAAAAACCCACCTGTCAGATAAATTACTAAATAAATTTATCCGACAGGTGGGTTTTTCTGTTCTTCTCTCACGCAGTTTCGCGCCAGCACACCGAGGCGCTGATCTTAAAAGGCTCATCGGCGGCAGCCCCTTCAATCAGGTTCAGAAGCTCTTTTGCCGCCAGATATCCATTCTCATACCGGGGGATGGAAACCGTGGTAAGGCCCATCAGCGCCGCGGCGTCGCAGTCGTCGAACCCGGTAACCGCAATATCGCCCGGGATCTCCAGGCCGCGCTCCTTAAACGCACGCATCGCGCCCAGGGCCATGTTGTCGTTGGCGCATACCAGCACCTGCGGCAGCGCATTGCCCAGCAGCATCAGCTTGGCCGCCTGGTAGCCGCTTTTTTCCCGGTAATCCCCATGGAAATAATACTTTTTATCAAAGGGGAGATTGTTTGCCCGCAGCGTGCTTTCGAACGCCGCAAACCGCTCGATGTTGTCCAGTGAGCGCTCGGTTCCCCCCACATAGCCAAAGCGCTGGTATCCTTTTAGAATCAGTTTCTGCACCAGCTCGCACATCACGGGGTAATTGTCCACCACCACGCTTTTGATCGATTCATTTTCCAGCACCCTGTCCATCACCACAACCGGGTATCCGTCCTGCGCCACGGCCAGCAGCTGCTCGTCGCTGATCTTTCCGTCCAGGCTGATCGCCCCCGCAGAAAACCGGCTTTTCATAAAGTTCCGGCTGGATCTGCTGGTGCACACGATCAGGTCGTAGTTGTTTTCCGTCAGGCATTCGCTGATGCCCTTGATGATGTTCAGGTAAAAGCTCCGGTCAAAATCGCTGAAGTTGAACACCACGGTGCGGGGCTGGCCCCCTTTGTGCACCCGCGCCGCGGGCTGGTAGCCCGTCTGCCTGCAAAGCTCCAGTACCTTTTGGCGCACTTCCTCGCCCACATTTTTTCTGCCGTTCAGCACGTTGGACACGGTTGCCGGCGAAACGCCCGCCATTTCCGCGATCTGTTTCAGTTTGATCATCCTGCGCCACCACACTCAAAAAGTATTTTACTAAATTGTACCAGTAAAATATAGTTTTGTAAACCAATAAAATAAGTTTTCGAGGATTTGCCCAGCGATTTCTCCCGCAAAAAAGCCGCCTGCCTTTGGAAAAGGCAAGCGGCTTTTATTGCGGGGTTTCTAGAATAGGAGCGTACAGGCAAATGTGAACACGATCACCAATGCCAAGGGAATGACGGTATCCAGCCAGAACACATGCTTGTAACCAATTTTATGGTTCAACCCAAAGTAGCTCAGCATCAAAAAGCAGCCGGTGGCATGGGGCAGCGAGTCGAAGGTGATAGACGCATTCGCAATCAGGCGGTGCAGCACTTCCAGGTTGCAGCCGGAATTAATAAAGTATTCGCCCAAATAATCCATCGTCAGCTTCGCGCCGGAGGAGGCAGAACCACAAACGCCTGCCAGCGCGCCGGTAGAAATAACGCCCTTCCAATAGGGGCTCATGTTCAGATTCATCAGCCACTCCACGATGCTCGTAAAGCTTGCTGTATTAGAAACGATGGTACCGAAGCCCACGATTGCGCCCAGTGTCAGCGCGGAACCAGCGGCACCTGTGGCGCTTTTGGTAAGCATTTCCTTAAATGCGGCCATTTTGGAGCCCTCAATAAACTTCAGATTGAGGGCGATTGCCAGCACAGAGCCGATCAGCATGGCCAGCACCGCCAACAGTGTGGCGTTCTCGATAAATTTGATAAAACTGCCCGCCACAATAAAGGCGATCACAAAGAGCAGCGGCAAAAAGCCACCGGTAATGCCTGGCACGTCGCCGCGGGCACGCAAAGCCGCATTGCTGCTGTCGGGAACCCAGCCTGGTTCCGTACCCGCCTCCACCGCCAGCATTGTCTTTTTATAGACCTTCTCCACATACACAAAGCTGATGGCCATTCCCAGAATGCAGATCAAAAAGCCCATTGCGGGTGCCGCCATCAGGCTGGTCCCCAGCGCGGTGGGAATGACGTTGGAAAGCTGCGTGCTTCCCGGCACTGCCAGCACAAAAGCGCCGGCGCCGGCTGCGACCGGCAGCATGATCATTTTTCGGGGAATGTTCAGCTCAGCAAACAGGCTGAACGCAATGGGCGACACAGCAAACATCACCACAAAGAAGCTCACGCCGCCGTAACACAGTAAAAAGCAGAAAACCGTCAGCACGGTCAGAATGTGTTTTTTGCCAAACCAGTCCACAAATTTATATGCCACAGTGGTGCAGGCACCCGTGGCCTGCATCACGTTGGCAAAAAAGGTGGAAACCAAAAACAGCAGGTAATACGACGTGAATACCCCTGCCAGGCCACCGATCCACATTGTGGAATAGCCTGTCCACAAGTTAACGCCGTTCAAGATCATAACGACCGCCCCCGCCAGCATTGTGGTGGGAACGGCGGAAAAGCCCTTGTAGCTGACCACGATCAGGATCACAATGCCCAAAAGCAATCCGATAATGCCCAATGCATTCATTTGATATCCTCCTCATTCGAAAATGGGGAGCCTTTCCCCGGCACGCTTCCTTCTGCTGTCAAAAGGTTCCCCGTTTTTTGATTCGGGTGCCAATCCTTTCAAGAGCACCCGCCCGGTGCGCATTTTGGATCAGCGCAGGCGGTAGCAGGTGGCGTACTCGCAGGGCTCATCATATGTAAGTGTTTTGGCCGCTATTACACGTTTGCACACCAGCGCGCTCAGGCCCTTGCCCACGTTGTACCAAGTAGGCATATCCTCCCATTCGGGTTCATAGAACTCCACACTGCCGCTGCAATACACCACCTGGGGCACACGGATGGAGTACGGATAATCCTCAGGCTTTACCCACTTGGGCAGCAGCGTAGGGTAGGCGCACAGGGGTTTCGTGTAGTTGGTGGCGGGGTCCTCTCCCTTTTCCATTACTTCGGGGAAGTAACGGTAGTGCATCTTGCCAGCGCTGCGCGCCTCGCTGGCTTTCAGCGTATCGGCATCGGGCGCGGGTTTATTTGTGTCAATCACCATCTTCATGAAGCGGAAATCCCAACTGGAGGCGGTGGCAATGCATTTGCCCTCGCAGTTTTGTACACGGGGGATATCGCAGTACAATTTGCCGTAGCCCATGGTTTCCCGGCCGCCCACGATGGGGTCCGCATGATTTTCAAACATGGCGAGCACCAGATCCCCGTCCAAATCATCACGCTCGCCCTTGAAATGCACGGGCACGTTGATATTGATCAGGTTGTATGTTTTGCCGTTCAACCAGCCCAGGTTTGTGAATTCACAAAGTGTGACCGAAACATAGGGGTCGTTCAAGGTGTAGCAATCGGGGATCATGCTCTCCAGCACGTCCCGGTCAGTTTCGTAGGTCACCTGGAACACATGCGTTTCGCCGGGCTGATAATGCCCGCGGGCCATCGTGCGGGGCAGGGCTCCGTTTCTGCCTTCCGGCTCGCTCTGCATTGAGGACGGGCCAAAAAATACCGGCATCAGATAAGGTTTGTCCTTTTCGAATTTCAGTGCCATACCATTACCTCCCAAAAGTTTAACTACGATTCATTTTTGGCGAAAAGAAAGCTCTTTCCGTCATTGTCTATAGTAGATATTATCTTTTGAGAATATTTTTAGCAATAATCAATATATTTCAAAATGTTGAAAAATCAACACTTCCGCATGGATTGTCGATTGGTTGGCATGTCCCCTTTTCGCTGCTCAGCCATTTGGTTTCAGCGCCACAAACCGCTCGTCGACCCAGTTGGTCACTTCACCCGCAAAATAACCCATACACTCCACGCTCTTTTGTTTTTCTGCATCCATCTGGCTAAGAAAAATGCCAATCATCCCATATGCTGTATAAGTTACATACATGTCCAGGTTCTCCGGGGTGTCGTTCCCGCAAAAGGAACTCCAATGCCCATAGAACGCATCGCGGACCGTTTCGGCCATTTTGGGGATAAAATAGGCCCTGCCGTTTTCGCTCATCAAAATCCGGTATAATTCGATGTTGCGGTCCATCACCTTGAAAAAATTGGTGTGTTGAGGGTGCTTGCCAGGTACGTAGCCCTCCCGTGTGATCTTCTTCAATGCATCGACCAGTTGGCTGTTCAATTGCTCCTCGATCTGGTCCAGCAGGTCATACACATCCTGATAGTGAAGATAAAATGTGGAGCGGTTGATATTTGCCTTTTCTGCGATCTCCCGCACCGAAATCTTGGCATAATGTTTTTTCTTCAACAATTCCAAAAATGCTGTTCGGATCCGCGCCTTTGTTTCCCTCACGCTCCGGTTGTCATCGCCTTTGCAATTCATGGTATCATCACTCCATCCTTTTGTCCCATTTGTATGGGCCTTTTTATATATCCCCTGCTTTTTTATAACATATATTCATTATATTATCAATTTATTTTCAACAAATTGCTTTTTGTTTTTGCAACTTAGCAAATCCGTGTTTATGACCGTCACTCATCCCAACGCCCTCTCTTCAACTCCTTAGTGCGAAAATTTTTCTCCTTTTGCCGTATGCCAAAAAGCAGGACTCCCGATTCCTCGGAAATCCTGCTTTTCGACGCCTGTTTGTAAAAAAGTTTCCAGCATTCCATCTTCGGCTTATACGCCGACCATTTTGGAGCCTATTACCGCTACCGCATATCGTCTGGTTTTTCCCATCCTACAGGTTTCATGCTTTTTAAAAAGACCAGGAGCACAGCGGTGCGGCAGGCAAACAAAAAGCTCTTAAAATCAACGATAAATCGTGATTTTAAGAGCTAAAATGGTTGCGGAGGCAGGATTTGAACCTACGACCTTCGGGTTATGAGCCCGACGAGCTACCGGACTGCTCCACTCCGCGATATAGGCGCCCGTTTTTTGGGTGCCTATATAATATAGCACGGCGCAGCAGCCTTGTCAAGCTTTTTTAGGGCGTTTTTTTGCCGAGCGCTGCCGGCCCTGCTTCACTCCACCGAAAACCGCCAGGTGGTCACGTGGCGCTGGGGCTTTGCGGGCAGCAAAAGGTTCTGTTCAAACTCCGGGTGGTGCACCGCATCCGGGAAATACTGGGGCTCCAGGCAGAAGCCGCTGTGGCGGCCGTAGGCCGCGCCCCCCTTGCCCTGCACCTCCTCCAGGCAGTTGCCGGTATACAGCTGCACGCCGGGCAGGGTGGTGTCCATGCGCATGCACACGCCCGTGGCCGGGCTGTACGCTTCCGCGCAGGGGTGCGGCACGCCCGTTTCGCCCTGCAGAACAAAATTGTGGTCGTAGCCCCCGCCGAAGCCAAGCTGCGGATCCGGCGCCGCGATCTCCCGGCCAAGGGGCTTTGCCGCGGTAAAATCAAAGGGGGTACCCGCCACGCCGCGCACCTCGCCGGTGGGGATCAGGGTCGCGTCCACCGGGGTATAAGCGGCGGCGAAAAGCTTCAGCTGCTGGTCCAGCACGCCGCCGCTGCCCTGGCCCGCCAGGTTCCAGTAGGCGTGGCAGCTGGGCCCGAACAGGGTCGGCTCGTCCGCCTCGGCCTTCCATGCCAGCGAAAAACCGTCCTCCAAAAGCTGCAGGCGCACCTCCACATGAACCGCGCCCGGGTAGCCCTGGTCCCCGGCCTCGCTTTCCAGCACAAAAGCAAGATGCTCCGGCCCCTCTTCGGTCAGGGTGAACAGCCGCCGGTCAAACCCATCCAGGCCCCCGTGCAGGTGGTTCGGGCCGTTGTTGCAGGCAAGGGCGTACTCGGCGCCCGCAAGGCAAAAGCGGCCGCCCGCAATGCGGTTTGCCACCCGGCCTACAAACGCGCCCAGGTACCCGTCGTTTTCCTCGTAGCTTCGCACATCGTCGTAGCCCAGCAGCACGTCCACCGGGCCCTCCCTGCCGGGCACGGTCACGCTCTGCAGCGTCACGCCCCGGTCCAGCACCGCCACGGCCACCCGCCCGTTTGTCAGGGTGTAGCGCCGCACCGGCGCGCCGGCCGCAGTGCGGCCGAACAATTCCTGCTTCAATGCCATACGCTCGCTCTCCTTTTTGCGCCAAGCCCTCTTACAGGCTGGCGATGAACCGGTCAAAGGCCGCCTGGCCCTCGGCGCTGCGCTTATAAACGCCGGCATGCTCCAGCACGGTGGCAAACACGCTGCCCACCTCGGCCTGCAGTATCGCGGCGGCATTGGCCGCGCACAGCTCGGGGTGGCGCGCCTTCACCTGCCGCGCCCATTCGGCGTGCAGCGCGGTGGCGGGGTCTGCTTCCAAGTCGGCGCCGCTCACCAGCGCGGCGGCCACCGCCTCCAGCTCGCCCTTCAGGCGGGCGGGCAGCACCGCCAGGCCCATCACCTCGATCAGGCCGATGTTCTCTTTTTTGATGTGGTGCAGTTCTTGGTGCGGGTGGAATACGCCCATAGGGTATTCTTCGGTGGTCCGGTTGTTGCGCAGCACCAGGTCCAGCTCGTAGTCCGCTCCCCGCCGCCGGGCAATGGGGGTGATGGTGTTGTGCGCCTCACCCCCGGTCTCTGCGTAAATGCCGGCGGCCTCGTCGCTGTAGGCGCGCCAGGCGGTCAGGATGTGGTCGGCCAGCCCGGCCAGCTCCCCCCTGCGGGCGCCGGTCAGGCGGATCACGCTCATGGGCCAGCGCACCACCCTGGCCCGCACCCCCTCGTAGCCGGGCACGGCAAAGCCGCGCTCCACCGGCGCAGTCTCCATGGCAAAGGTGTGCCGCCCGCCCTGGAAGTGCTCGTGGCTCAAAATCGAGCCGCCCACAATGGGCAGGTCCGCGTTCGAGCCCACAAAGTAGTGGGGGAACTGTTCCACAATGGCCAGCAGCTTTTCAAAGGCAGCCCGGTCGATCTTCATGGGGCGGTGCTGCCGGTTCAAAAAGATGCAGTGCTCGTTGTAATACACATAGGGTGAATACTGCATGGCCCACGCCTCGCCCAGCAGCTCCAGCGCCAGCAGCCGGTGGTTCTGGCGGGCCGGGTGGTCGGCGCGGCCCGCGTAGCCCTCGTTTTCCTGGCACAGCAGGCACTTGGGGTACCCGGAGGGCGCCTTCAGCCGCGCGGCGGCGATGGCTTTGGGGTCCTTTTCCGGCTTCGACAGGTTGATGGTGATCTCCATGGGGCCATAGGCGGTGTCCGCCAGCCATTTCTGGTCCTTGGCAATGCGGTCCCGCCGGATGTAATTGGTGGCTTGGCTGAAGGCGTAGTACCAGTCGGTGGCGCGCTGCGGGTCCCCGGCATACAGCTGCCAAAAGCACCCGTTCACCTGGCTGGGGCGCGGGGTCAGGCAGCCCATCAGCTTTGTGTCGAACAGGTCGTGCTCGGTGATTCCCTCGCCGCACAGGCCCTTTTCCCGGGCAAACTCCACCAGCCGGTCCAGCACTTCCTCCAGCGGCAGGGCGGGCAGCTCCGCCGGCTCGGTGTAGCTGTCCAGCCCCAGGGCTTCCAGCAGGGCGTTGATGCCGTACCAGTGGTCCCCCGCTTCCAGCAGGCCGTTGTGCTCGGCGTAAGCCGCCAGGGCTGCGATATAAGCGTCGATCATGGTTTTTCCCCCTTCTTTACTCTTCGGTCAGGCAGGCGCCGCCCACCGGGCGGATGGCCAGCACGTGGCACATCCCCTCGCCCAGGGCCGCCTCCATGCCCATCCGGAACGCCTCCAGCCTGTGCAGCGGCACGAACGCCTGAATGGTGCCGGCAAAGCCGCCGCCGTGCACCCGGAACGCGCCCTCGCCGCCCAGCAGGTGCTCCGCCAGGGCCAGGGCCGCGGCCACCGGCTGCTCCTCCGCGGGCTTGGAATGGCAGGCCACGTTTTGCAGGTACATGAACGAGGACGCCCCGCTCTCCTTCACCAGCGTCAAAAAGCGCGCAAAATCGCCCGCCTCCAGGGCCTCGGCCTCGGCCGCCGCGCGGGCGTCGTCGGCGTAAAAATGCACGGCCCGCAGCACGGCCCGGTCGCCCAGGGCCCGGCGCAGCTCGGGCAGCTTTTCATAAAACACTTCCTCCGGCACCTGGCGCAGCACCTGGCCGCCGCAGGCGGCCGCCACCGCCCCCATCTCGGCGGGCACCGCGGCGTATTCGCCCGTCAGGTCGGCGTGATCCGCGCCGGTGTCGATCACGCACAGCGCGTACCCCTGGGCCGCCAGGTCCAGGCCGATGGGCCGCACCCTGGGCGCGGCCGGGTCGGCAAAATCAATTGCCACCACCCCACCCACCGAGCTGGCCATCTGGTCCAGCAGGCCGCTGGGTTTTTTGAAAAACACATTCTCGGCGTATTGGCCGATTTTGGCAATCTCCACCGCGTCCTGCCCGCCGCCGAACAGCCCGTTTACAATGTTGCCCAGCAGCACCTCAAAGGCCGCGGAAGACGAAAGCCCGCTACCCTTCAGCACATTCGAAACCGTGTAGGCGTCAAAGCCCTGCACCTTGCAGCCCAGCTGCGCAAAGCGCGCACACACGCCCCGCACCAGTGCCGCCGAGTGGTTGGCCTCGCCCTCCGCAGGCTCCAAGCAGGAAAGCTCCACCACGTCCATGGGGTACCCCTCAGACAATACCCGCACGGTATCGGTGCCGTTGGGCGCGGCCAGGGCAATCACGTCCAGGTTCACGCTGGCCGCAAGCACCCTGCCCCGCTGGTGGTCGGTGTGGTTGCCGCCCAGCTCGGTGCGGCCGGGGGCCGAGAAAAAGGCGTAGGCCCGCTCCCCCTCGCCAAAGGCGGCGGCAAAGCCGGCCCCCAGGGCGGCATACCGGGCGCGGCAGGCGGCCAGCGGAATGCCCGCGCAGCCGTAAAGCGCGGTGAAAGCGGCGTCAAAGCGGCCCGCCTCCACCGCCTGTTTGAGCTCTTGGATGGTACGCATGGTGGTGTTCCTCCTTACAGCGCTGCCCGGCCGGGCCGGGCCTTGTGGGCCCCCGGTGGTTCCGGCGGGCTCTTCTGCCACCATTATAGCACAAAGACCGGTGGGTTTCGTTGTCTGTTTGTTGCTTTTCGGCTGGATAAAACGCGCAATATCTCACCAGCGGCAGGGATTGCGGACCTGCCCCGGCCGCTGTATAATGGTGCTTGACAAAACAGCGCGGCCCTGTTCCGCGCAGAGGAGCAATGTATGCGTATCTATATGGACAAATTGACCCTTCCGGGCGCGCTGCCCGGCCCGGAGAGCCCCCAGCCCGTATTCTGCGCCCCCCGGCGCGACATGGCCGTTCCGCAGAACGGCACCCTGCGCCCCGCCGAGCTCACAGGCTACGGTGCGGCCTGCGGCGCCCGCTGCCTGCCCTACCGCATGCAGGACCGGTATACCCGCAGCGACGCGCCGGTCACGGTGGAAACCGCAGTGCTGGAAAACGACCACCTGAAAGCGGTGCTCCTGCCCGGCCTCGGCGGGCGGCTGTGGTCGCTTTACAGCAAGGCCGAGGGGCGGGAGCTGCTGTTCCGCAACCCCGCGCTGCGCATTGCGAACCTGGCCATCCGGGGCGCCTGGTTCTCGGGCGGGATCGAGTGGAACCTGGGCCACACCGGCCACCACGTGTTCACCTGCGCGCCCCTGTATTGCTGCCGGGTCACCGCCCCGGACGGCGAGGAGTTCCTGCGCATGTACCAGTACGAGGCCATCGAGGGCCAGGTGCTCCAGCTGGACTTCCATCTGCCGGACGGCGCCGCCCAGCTGGCAGTGCAGGTGCGCATCGAGAACACCCGCCCCGGGGAATCGCCTCTTTACTGGTGGACCAACACCGCCATGCCCCTGACCGGCGGCACCCGGGTGTTTTCCGGCACAGCCGAAGTTCTGTATCAGCTCACCCCTTCGCCGGAAAACCTGCAGCCGGGCTTCGGCATCTGCCGCATGCCCTTCCAGCCCAACCTGCCCGGGGTGGATGTGAGCTTTCCCGCCCGCATCCCCCGCTCGGTGGAATACTTTTTCCAGAACGGCCGCACCGACCCCGCCCCCTGGGAGGTCTGCGCCGAACCGGATGGCCGGGGCCTCTTCGAGCGCTCCACCCAGCCCCTGTTCGCCCGCAAGATGTTCTGCTGGGGCATAGGCCAGGGCGGGCGGCACTGGTGCGACTATCTGGCCCAGCCCGGCCAGGGCGATTACATCGAGATCCAGGCGGGCCTGGCCCCCAGCCAGCTCCACACCGCCCGCATCGCCGGGCGGGGCGTAGTGCAGTTTGTGCAGCTGTTCGGCGCCTTCACCGCCCCGGCCGCCGCGGTGGCCGGGGAATGGAACGAGGCCCTGCCCGGGGTGGAGGCGGCGGTGGAATCGCTGCTGCCCGCGGCCCGGGTGAACGCGCTGGCCGCCCTTTACGCCGAAAAAGCCCTTTTGCCCGGCGGTGAGCTGCTCTGTACGGGCGATGAGCGAGGCGGCCTGGAGCGGCTGCGCCGCCAGGCGGCGGGCCAGCCGGATTTTGCGCCGCACCTCGCCTTCCCCGCCCCCCGGGCGGGCAGCGAACTGGCCCCCTGGGCCGCGGTGCTGGCCGGCGAAATGCTGCCGGAAACCGAGCGCCCCCTGCCCTATATGACCGACCCCGCCTGGCTGCCCTTTTTGGAAGAGCTGGCCGCCCGCCCCGGCGCCGCCGGGCAGGCAAAATTCCAGTGCGCGGTGGCCCTGGCCGAAAACGGGCGCGAGAGCGAGGCTCTGCCCTTTTTTGAGCAGCTGGTGCGGCAGGGCAGCCCCTGGGCGGCCCACGCCCTGGGCCTGCTGCTGGCCCGCCAGGAGGAATGGCAGCTCGCAGCCGACGCCTTTGTGCTGGCCCACCGGCTGGAGGGCGACCGCCTGGATCCCAGCTTTGCCGAGCAGGCCCTGAACGCCCTGGTCCGGGCAGGCCGGCTGCAGGAGGCCTGGCAGCTCTGGCAGGCTTTGCCCCCGCGCCATCAGACCGAGACCGGGCGGCTCACCGCGGCCCAGGCGGCGGTTGCCCTGGGCCAGGATGCCTTTGTGGAGGACTGCTTCACCCGGGAATACGCCTGCATCCGCGAGGGGGCGCTGGGGCTTGCGAACGTGTGGTTCGAGCACCAGGCCCGCCTTGCCTGCCGGCAAAAGAGCGTGCCCTTCACCCCCGCCGCTGTCGATTACAGCCTGCCCCTGCCCCGGGAACTGGATTTCCGCATGTTCGGCGCGTGACCTTTATACAAAATGCACCGGGCGGCCCCCGCATAAAAGCGGGGGCCGCCCGGTGTTCTTTTATTCCTTGCCCTCCCGCGCCAGGGGCGGGATGTCCGGCCGCAGATAGCGCTTTTGCTCCTCGGGCAGGTCCAGGCCCAGGGTGCCGCCCGGGTTCATGATGTTATCCGGGTCAAAGTGCCGTTTCAGCGCCCGGATCACGTCGTATTCCCGGTGCCCAACGCTGCCCTCCAGCCAGGGCCCGAACATCTTGCCGATGCCGTGGTGGTGGCTCATGGAGGCGCCCGAGCGCTGGATCGCGTCCAGAATGCCCGCGTGGTAGGCGCGGTACTCCTCCGGGTCGCTCATCTTTGCAATAAAAATCCAGTACAGGTTCGCCCCCTGGGGGTACACATGGCTCATGTGGGTCATGCAAATGGTGTTGGGCCGGCTCTTGCAGTAGGCCCGCACCTCCCTGTGCACCCGGGCCATGTTGCTCCAGTTCACGCTGCACTCCATGGTATCGGTCACCAGGCCGAAATCCTGGATGGTGTCCCGCATGAAGGGGTCGCTGAACCGGCCCTTTTCCCAGCCCTTGGTCACATAGCCGGTCAGGCTCATGCCGCCGAACTGTTTGGCCACCCGGTGCATCACCCTTGCGCAGTTTTTGGAAAAGCCCTTTTCGCCGTTGGTAAAGCCCAGGTAGAGGCACATCTCCCCTTCCTTGAAGCCCCGCAGCTTGAACAGCTTCATCAGCGGCGTTTCGTCCACCCCGTAAAGCCGCAGCATAATGCCGGTCTCCTCCGGGTCCGAGAGGCGGAACACCGAGGGGTGCCCCGCCTCGCACTGCATCATCTCCCGCGCGGCCGCCTGGGCGGTCTCCCAGTCCCGGAACATAAACGAAAAGCGCCGGATGGTCTCGGGGGTGTGGCGGAAGATTTTCAGGGTCACGTGGGTCAGCACCCCGAACGCGCCCTCGCCGCCCATCATGATCTGCCCCAGGTCCGGCCCGGTGGCCTTGCGGGGGTAGGCGTCGGTGCGGATGGTGCCAATGGGGGTGGCATACTCCTGCGCCAGCACAATGTCGCTGATGCAGCCGTAATAGGTGCTGTTCTGCCCCGCGCCCCGGGTCACCACCCAGCCCCCCACCGAGGAATACTCGAAGCTCTGGGGGAAGTGCCCGCAGGTGTAGGCCCGCTTTGCGCCGAAAAGCCGCACCGCGTCGTTCAGCGTTTCCTCCAGCCTGGGCCCGCTCATGCCCGCCTCCACCGTGATGGTCTGGTCCACCTCGTTAAAGGCCACCACCTTGTTGAAGCGCAGGCGCATGTCCAGCGAAACGCCGCCCTTCATGCACTCCACGCCCCGAGTTACCGACGATCCGCCGCCGTACACATACACCGGGATTTTTTCCTGCTGGCAGTAGGCAACGATCTGTTCGATCTGGTCCTTTGTGTCCGGGTACAGCACCGCGTCCGGGATGTTCTCCACAATTTTGCCCCGCAGCCGCAAAATGTCGTACATGGTTTTGCCGTATGCAACCGAGAGGCGGGCGTAATCGTCGGTGCGCAGGTACTCCGGCCCCACAATGGCCCGCAGCGCGTCCAGCTGCGCTTCGCTCAGGGCAATGGGCGCGTCGAACTGCACCTCGTCCAGGCCCAGATCCTCGGTGTAGTGGTCAAAATCCGCGTCGGTCAGGCCGAAGGTCTCCTTGATCATCTTATATAGGGTCTCTTTGGGGGGCTTGATCTGGTCCGGGCCGCCCCACTTAAAGATGGAGCGGTAGCTTTTGGGCGAATAATCGCCCCGGAACCAGTTGGGTTCAAAATCGCGGTATGGTTTTGACATGGCTTTGCATCTCTCCTTTTACACAGCGCGCCCAAAAAGCGCGGCAGGGTTTCACGGCACCGGGGCCGGCTGCGGCTGTTCGGCAGCCGGGGCGGCGAACTGTTCCTCCACCGCCTGCTCTTTTTTATACAGGGGCAAAAGGCGCGGGAATACCTTCTGAAACACCTGGGCATACAGCGCCTCGTACAGCCGGTGCTGGGCGGCTTCCGGCTCAAACCGGTCCTTCACACGCACCATGGCCTGCGCCGCGGCCTGCATATCCGGGTACACGCCCTTGGCGGCAAAGGCCACCATGCTGCTGCCCAGGCCGCTGGCCTCGTGGGTCTGGATGCGGTGCACCGGCAGGCCGAACATGTTTGCGGTGATCTGGCAGATCTCGTCGCTCTGGGCGCCGCCGCCCGCCGCATACAGCTCCCGCACCGCAAAGCCTCCCCGCTTTTCCAGGGTGCGCAGGCCGTCCAGCAGCGCGTAGTTGACCCCCTCGATGATGGCCCGGTACAAATGGATGCGGGTGTGCCGGTCCGAAAAGCCCACGATGGATCCGCGGGCGGTGGGCATGGCGATGCCGGGGGTAAAATAGGGCTGGAACAAAAGCCCCTCGCAGCCGGGCGGCACCTCGGCCAGCCGCCGGTTCAGCAGCTGCTCGGCGCTCACCCCCTTCTGCCGGGCCTCGGCCATCTCCTTTGCCGCGAACTCCCGCTTGAACCAGGATACCAGCCAGTATCCCCGGTAAATCTGCACCTCCGGGTTGTAGGCCCCTTTCAGCACCGCCGGGTAGGCGGGGATGAAGGGAAGCGGCTCCATGTAGCTTTGTGTGGTCACCTGCACCGTGGCGGTGGTGCCGAAGCTCAGCGCCGCCTTGTCCGGCCCTGTGCACGAAAGGCCCAGCGTTTCGCACCCCTTGTCCGAGCCGGTGGCAATCAGCTCCATGCCCTCGGGGATGCCGGTCTGCTCCCCCGCCCACCGGTGCACAAAGCCGATCCGTTCGCCCGGCTCCACAACGCTGTACAGCTTTTCCGGCTCCACCTCAAAAATGCAGCGGCGGAGATCGCTCATGCGCATCCAGCGGCGCTCCTTGCTGTCAAAGGGGATGTGGCCGATCAGGTTGGCGCAGCTGTCCACATAATGGCCGGTGAGGCGGTAGTTCAAATAGGCCGACAGCATTAGAAATTTGTGCGTCTTTTTCCAGATCTCCGGCTGGTTCACCTTGATCCAGTTGCAGGCGGACATGCGCCGCTGCAATTTCACCGACTCGTACATCCCAATGGCCGCAAAGGCCGCTTTGCCGGCGGCGGGGATGCGGGGCAGGCCGTGGGCTTCCCGCTTATCCAGCCACAGGATGGCCGGGCGCAGCGGCTTGCCGTCTATATCCACGCACACGCAGGTATCGCGGATGCAGGTCAGGGTCACGGCAATGGCCCGCGCCCAGTCCGGGCCGGCCTTTTCCTTCAGCTCCCGGCTCGCCGCACATAGCTCCCGCCAGTAAAAGTCCGGGTCCTGCTCGGCCCAGTCCGGCTGGGGCGAAACATACGGCGTTTCGTACCGCCGCTGCGCCTTGTACAGGATATTGCCCGCCGGGTCCACCAGCATGGCGCGGGCGCTCTGGGTGCCCAGGTCAAAGGTGAGCACCAGCGGCCCCCCGCCCTGTTCGCTCATGGGTTCCCTCCTTCCCGCTCCAGGGTGCAGGTGGCCACCACCCGCACGCCGGTGCCCGCAAGGTCCTTCAGCACCTCGTCGCCGCAGGCGACGGGGGCCTGCACCCTCACGCGCCCCAGCTCGGCCATGGCCGCCTTCAGAGCTTCCTTGGGGATTTCCCCGTCGGTGCGCACCGGCAGCACCGGCAGCGCCGCCCCCAAAATGCGCACGGTGGTGGTCAGGCTGCGCACCGGGTGGGTCAGTTCGTCCCTTGCAAACTGGATCCCCTTGGGGCACAAGTTGCCCTTTACCGTGATCTGATCCCCCGCCCGCCGCACCGCAAGGCGGCAGCCGTTGGGGCACACGATGCAGGTCATTTCTTTCTCAACTGCTTCGCCGGGCATGTCAGCCCACCTCCTCCAGCATGATCTCCAGCACACTGCCCTCTGCGGCGCCCAGCGCGCCCACCTCCAGCTCCACCCGCTCCATCTCGGGCGGGCGCAGGGCCCGGTAGGTTTTGCGCAGCACCTCCCGGCCGTCCAGCTTTACCAGCATCCTGGTGCGGCCCCGCTCGGCGCGGGTGCGGAAAAAGAGCACCGCTTTTTGCGCGCCTGCCGCAAGGTCCAGCCGCCGGGGCACGCAGTACAACAGGCTGTCGTCCGGCTCAATCCGGGCCAGCCGGCGCGGTGCGGCGGCCTTTGCCAGGGCGTATTCGGCCGCCGCCGCACCCGCGCCCTCGCCGCTCTCGCTCACATAGTCCACCAGGTCGTTCACGTGCAGCGCGTTGCCGCAGGCGAACACCCCGTCGGTCAGGGTTTGGTAATTCTGGTCGCAGAACGGGCCCTTGGTCCGCGGGTCCAGGGGCACGGCCAGCCGCTCGGCCAGCTCGTTTTCCGGGATCAATCCCACCGACAGGATCAGGCAGTCGCACGCCACGCGCTCCTCGGTGCCGGGGATGGGCCGCATGGCCTCGTCCACGTCGCTGATCTCCACCGCTTCCAGCCGCCGCCGGCCAAAGGTGCGGGTCACCGTCCGGCTGGTGTAAAGCGGAATATCAAAATCCTCCAGGCACTGGCTGATGTTGCGGGAAAGGCCGCTGGGCGCGGGCTTTGCCTCATACACCCCCAGCACCTCGGCCCCCTCCAGGGTCAGCCGCCGCGCCATAATCAGCCCAATGTCCCCCGAGCCCAGGATCACGCAGCGCCTCGCGGGCATCTGCCCCAACAGGTTCACATAGTGCTGCGCGCTGCCCGCGGTGAGCACCCCCGCCGGGCGTGTGCCATGAATGGCCACCTGGCGGGCCGTGCGCTCGCGGCAGCCGGTTGCCAGCACCAGGGCCTTTGCCTCCACCGTGGCAAGCCCTTTCCCGCTCACCAGGGTCAGCGCCGTGCCCCCCTCCCTGCGCTCAACGGCGGTGGCAAAGCTCTGCAGCGCCACCGTCACGCCGCTGGCGTTCACCCGGTCAATGAACACCTGCGCATACTCCGGGCCCGCCATCTTTTTGCCGAACCGCACCAGCCCGAACCCGTCGTGGATGCACTGCTTCAAAATACCGCCCAGGCGGTCCTCCCGCTCGATCAGCAGCACCCGCGCGCCCTTTCCGTCGGCGGCCAGCGCCGCCGCCATGCCCGCCGGGCCGCCGCCCAGCACCGCCACGTCGAACTGCTCATGCGTCATCTTCATCGCCCCCTTGCTTTGTGCCGCGGCACACGATCCAGGAACCCTCGCCGCTCTTTTGTACCTCCTTCAGGGGAACGCCCTTTTCCCGGGCAATAAGTTCTGCCACCAGCGGGCCGCAGAAGCCCCCCTGGCACCGCCCCATGCCCGGGCGCACCCGGCGCTTCACGCCGTCCACCGTGTCGCAGGGCACGCTGCGGCGCAGCGCCGCCAAAATCTCGCCCCGGCTCACCTCCTCGCACCGGCACACGATCACCCCGTAATCCGGGTCGGCCGCGATCAGCGCCTCTCGCTCGGCGGCGGGCAGCTCCGCCGCCCGGGGGATCGGCCTGCGCACCGGGTCGAACGCCTCGTTTTGGGCCGCGCCGCCCAGCAGCTCCACCGCCATCCGGGCCACATCCGCGGCAATGGCGGGCGCGGCCGTCAGCCCCGGTGACTGGATGCCCGCCGCGTGCACCAGGTTGCGGGTGGCCCGGCCCTTGCAGATCACAAAATCCTCTTCATAGGTGGGCGCGCGCACCCCGGTAAAGTAGGTGATGATGTCCCCCGTGGCCAGGGTGGGCAGCGCCCGGCCCTGCCGCCGGAAGGTGTTCTCCACGCTGGCGCGGCTGGTGGCGTAGTCCTCCCGGTCGGGGGTCTCCACCGCGTCCGGCCCGATCAGCAGGTTGCCGTCCACCGTGCTCACAATGCCGCCGCCCTTGGTGTGGGCCTTTTTTGTGTCCGCCGTGCCCAGCATCGAGGCGATGGTCTTTACCTGCCCCGCCGCCTTTTTGTCCAGGATGGAATTGGTGCCCCTGCGGGGGTGGATGGTAAAAAACCGGTCGCCCGCCATTTGGGCCAGTTCGTCGCTGAACACGCCCGCCGCGTTCACCACCACCCGGGCCGAAAAGCTGCCCCGGTTTGTGTGCAGCCGCCGTATTTCGCCCTTCTCCAGCTCCATGCCGGTCACCGCCGTGTCCAAAAACAGCTCCGCGCCGTTGTCCACCGCGTTTTCCGCATAGGCGATGGTGAGCCCGTAGGGGCACACGATGCCCGCCGTGGGGAAGGAAAGCCCGCACTGCACCTCGCCCGAAAGGCCGGGCTCCCGCTCCAGCACCTGGGCCCGGCTCAGGGATTCGCAGGGCACCCCCATGCTGCGCCAGTAAAGCGGGGTCAGGGGCACCAGGTACCTGGCCCACTTCTGCCGCAGGCACAGGATCTGCCCCGTGCGCCGAAAGGGCACGCCCAGCTCGGCGCACACCGCGTCGTACATGGCGTTGCCCCGGGCGTTGTAGCGCTGCTTCAGGGTGCCCCTGCGCAGGTCGATGCCCGGGTGCACCATGCCGTCGTTCCGGCTGGAGGCCTGCATCGCCACGTCGTGCTCCTTTTCGATCAGGGCCACCCGCAGCTTCCAGCGGGTCAGCTCCCGGGCAACGGCGCAGCCCACCACCCCGCCGCCGATCACCGCCACGTCAAAGCTGCGCCCCTCCAAAAGTTCGTCCCGCACAGCGGGCAGCTTCATGGGGGGCTGCGGCTCGGCCGGGCAGCGCACCTCGTTCACCAGGGTGTATTTGCCCCGGGCGGCGCACAGGCGGCCCGCCTCCACCACCTCGGCCCAGCTGGGCGCTTCGCCCGTCAGGGTCACCACGCCGTTTTCATACGCCGCCCGCACCGCGCCGCCAAAGCGCGCGGCCAGTTTTTTGTTCAGCCTGCGAACAGAGGGCATGTATGTCAGCTCCTTTCCCTCCATGTCGGCCAGTTGGCCGACTCTCTGCTTACAGTTTACGCCCCCGCCCCCAAAAAATCAACCGGCGGGTTGCACAAACTCCTGTTTGACGTGTTGGGCAGGATGCTTTATACTGAAAGAAAACAGCGGGCCGCCCGGCACAGGGCAGGCCCGGAAGGGGCGTTTTGGGTATGGCCGCACCGCGGGGCGAAAACGTGAGGGGCATGATATTGGACGCGGCGGCCCGCCTGCTGCGCGGCACCGATTTTGGGGCGCTGAGCCTGGCGCAGATCGCGGCCGAGGCCGGGGTCAGCAAGGGCACCCTCTATTATTACTATTCCAGCAAGGACGATATCCTGTTCGACGTGGCCGACCGCTGCCTGAACGGCCTGCTGGACGAATTTCTGGCCTGGGCGGATAACCCGGAAAAGAACACCGGCCTGCCGCGCCTTTTGGGCTTTGTGCTGGAGCGGGGCGTGGGCGACGAATTCGGCAACCTGCGGCTTTACCTGATCGGGGCCAGCGTGTCCGGCCACGACGCGCTGCGGCAAAAATACATCGACCTGTACGCCCAATTCCAGCGCACCCTGGCCACCCGGCTGGCCCAGCGCGCGCCGGCGGCGGACGCCGATTTTCTGGCCTGGCTCGTGCTGGTGCTCACCGATGGTCTGCTCATTCAAAAGCAGCTTGCCAGCCCCGCCTTTTCCGAGCCCGCGTTCCGCCAAAAAGCGGCTGCGCTGCTGGCCGGGGCGGCAGGCAAAGAACTGTAAATTCAATGAGCCGGCTGCCCAAAGCAGCCGGCTCATCCTTTGTTTCACCCAATCTTTTGCGCCGCGCGCCTGCGGCGGGCGCTGCGCACCCACAGGGGCAGATAAAACAGGCTCACCACCGCCGCGGCCAGCACGCCGTAGGGCGCAAGGTATCCGGGGCTGCCAAAAGCCTTTGCCATGGGCTCCAGGGGCGAGCCGGGCGCGGGCAGGTTCAAAAAGAAAAAGTTTGTGCCCAGCTTCAGGTTGATCCAGTAAAGGGGCGGCACCGCCGCCAGCAAAAACAGCAGCGGATATTTCAGGCCGCCGGGCTTTGGGCGCAGCTCGCCCGCAGTCAGCAGCATCAAAATCCCGCCCACCAGCAGCCCGTGGTACAAAAAGCTGTAGATGCACTGAAACTGCAAAAGCGGGGTAATGCCCGCCCAGTTGGGGAACAGCAGCGCCGCTGCAGCGCCCGGCAGGCACAGGCTGTACAGCACCTCGCCGCAAAAGGCGTTCGGCCGCAGCGCGTAGCCAAGGTACAAAAACATGGCCACGCCGCACAGGTGCAGCGGCCAGTAATCGGGGTAAAACACCCCCTGCGCCGCAATCACCATATCCCGTGCCGCCTCGGCGGCGGGCAGGCTGAACGCAAGGATCAGCCGCATGCGGCTGCGCCCGGCACTGCCGAGCGCGCGGTAGCCCCGGCACATTCCAAAAATGCCCAGCGCCAGCGCCGCCAGCCAGGCACAGTGCGCCGCGCTGAACATGCCGAACCCCAGCCCGGGGGGCAAAAGCTCTTCCGCCACCCAAAAATACCGAAACATTCCTTTTCCTCCCCGTTTCGCCGCATTCCCCTCTATTATGCCCATTTGGGTTTGAAAAGTAAAGCCGCCCGTGCTACTATTAAGAAAACTGACGAAACAGGGGGCCTTTTTTTATGCCTTTTGCCGAAGCTTTACAGGCTGAATACGCCTGGCTGCACCGCCACCCGGAGCTCAGCTTTGAGGAACACGCCGCCACCGCCCATCTAAAGGCCGAGCTGGAAGCTTTGGGCGCGCGCATCCTGGGCACCGGCCTTGAGACCGGCCTTGTGGCCGAGCTGCGCGGCGGGCGGCCCGGCCCGACCTTGGCCCTCCGGGCCGACCTGGACGCCCTGCCCATCGCCGAGGACCCCTCCCACACCCTGCGCAGCGAGGCCGAGGGCCGCATGCACGCCTGCGGGCACGACTTTCACGCCGCCGCCCTGCTGGGCGCGGCGGCGCTGCTGGCCCAGCGCAAAGCCGAGCTTGCGGGCCGGGTGCTGCTGGTGTTCCAGCCCGGCGAAGAGAGCGGCCGCGGCGCGCTGCGGGTGCTCGCCACCGGCGCGCTGGAAGGCGCCTCGGCCATTTTCGGGCTGCACCTGCTGCCGGGCCTTGCCCCCGGCGCCGTGGGCCTCACCGAGGGGGCGAACTTTGCCGCCATCGGCCGCTTTTCCATCGAGCTGCAGGGCAGGGGCTGCCACGCGGCCCAGCCCCACGCGGGGGCCGACTGTGTGCTGGCCGCCGCCCGCCTGGCCGAGAGCCTGCAAAGCGTTGTCAGCCGCAATGTGGACCCCATGCACCCGGCGGTGGTCAGCATCACCCGCATCCAGGCGGGCAACACCTGGAACGTGCTGCCCGGCGCCGCCCTTTTAGAGGGCACGACCCGCTGCTTTTCGGCATCGGACGACGCGCTCATCGCCCGCCGCGTGCAGGAGATCTGCCAGGGGGTGGCCGCCGCCTGCGGCGTGAGCGCGCGCCTTACCTGGCCCACCCGCCACCCGGCCACGGATAACGCGCCCGCCCTCATTGCCCGGGCCCGGGCCGCCGCCGGGGCGGAGGGCATTCCCTGTGTGCCGGCCGCCCCCACCCTTCTGGGCGAGGATTTTGCCTTTTACCAGCAAAAACTGCCCGGCGCGTTTTTGACCTTCGGGCTCAACAGCGCCCCCCTGCACCACCCGGCCTTCGCCGCCGACCCCGCTGCGCTGGAACCCGCCGCCCGCTTGCTGGCCCGGCTGGCGCTGCTGCCCTGGGGGGCCGATTAAGCCCGCGCGGCAAACAGCCGCCCGCCGGAGCATTCCGGCGGGCGGCTGTTTGCTATAGTTCTGCCTCTCTCACTCGATGGGCATCTCGCCCGCGTCGCCCAGGTCGATCTCCGCGCCGGCCTCGGTGGCCTCGTTCGCATCCCCCTCGGGCACGGCGGCAGCGGCGGCGGCGGCCTCACCCTCCGGCGCGGCGGCTGCTGCGGCTGCATCCCCACCCTCGCCAAATTCCGCGGCGGCAGCGGCGGCCTCCTCGTCGGTCAGGGGCGCGGCGGTCTGCGCCGCGGTGGTCAGGCCCGTCACCTCGCCGCCGGGCTGCGCCAGCAGATAGGCGCCCACCGGCTGCTCCTTATACACCAGCAGTACCCCGTAGGCCTTCTGGTCGCCGCTGCTGCGCCCCGGGCACAGCACCAGCCACTTCTCCACCGTCTTGCCCTTGTACTTTTCCAGGCTCATGCCGCTCTCTTTTACCACGGTATTGAACGCCGAGAAGCTCTCGTCCCACTTTTTGGGGATCTTGACCTTATCCACGGTGGCGGTGGCCAGGTCCACCTCCATCCCGTAAGTCTTGAAAAATTCCTGGATGCTCTCGGTGTTCGCGATTTTCATTTTTGCCGGGTCGGTCTTCTGCGCCTCGCTGGCCGCGGCGGCGGTGGGGGCGGCGGCGCCGTCCGAGCGGAAAAAGCTGCCCGCGGCGAACACGACCCCAGCCAGCGCCACGCCGGCCACGGCCAGCGCGCCCAGCCGCTTCAGGCCGTTTTTGCCCATTGTCAACACAAACATGTCTGTTACCCTCCTCGTTTTCGTGGGAACTGTCTATTCATACCTATTCTGCACGGGCTTTGTTTATTCTTGGGCGGCGCGGATAATGCGGCGCGCCCTTGCTTAAAGCCCCGGCCTTTGGTATACTGTTCACATCATAAAAGCAGGAGGGCTGCACCATGGTATTTTTGATCGACATGGGCAACACCGATCTCACCCTGGCGGCCTGGCAAAACGGGGCGCCCGCCTTTACCGCCCGCATTCCCACCGACCGCTCAAAGGATGCCGGGCACTACACCCGGGCGATCGCCGGGGCGCTGCAAAGCTGGGGCTCGCCCGCCTTTGCGGGGTGCGCGCTCTCCAGCGTGGTGCCGCCGCTTACCGGGCCGGTGGCCGCCGCCATGCAGGCCGCGACCGGCCTTTCCCCGGTGCTCCTGGGGTACGAGGGGGATCTGGGCCTGAAAGTCCTCACGCGGGACCGGATCGGTGCCGACATGCTGGCCGGGGCCATTGCGGCCAAAAAGCGCGGCGCCCTGCCCGCCATCGTGGCGGATCTCGGCACCGCCACCACCTTCTGCGCCCAGAACGCCGCGGGCGACGTGCTGGGCGTTTCCATCGCGCCGGGCGTCGCCCTGGGGCTGGAAGCCCTGGTGGGCCGGGCCAGCCACCTGCGCACGGTGGCCTTTGAACCGCCGGACCGGGCCCTCGGCGTCACCACGGCCCAAAGCATGCGCAGCGGGGTCATTCTGGGCGCGGCCAGCCTTTTAGAGGGCATGTTCCGCCGCATCTCGGCCGAGCTGGACCCCGCCGAGGGCGCGCCCGCCCTGCTGGTGACCGGCGGCCTTGCGCCGCTGGTGGCGCCCTTCTGCCAGGGCCCGGTCACCGCCTGCCCCCACCTTTTGCTGGAGGGGCTGTACCTTTACTACCAGCGCAATCGCCCCTGAGCGGAAAAGCCGGCCGCTTCCCGGGCCTGTGCTTTGCTTGCCCCCGCACAGGGCGGCAAACGCGCCTTTTGCCTTTTAAAATAGGGTGTACCGTGCAGGGCCGTTAAAAGCCAAAGGCCGGGGGCCGTGTTTAAAACACGGCCCCCGGCCTTTCTGCCTGTTTTTATTTCCGGGTGGCGATGGTCTGCCGGGCCGTCAGCCGCCGCAGCTCCAGCGTCAGGGCGATGAACAGCGGCACCGCGCTGCCCGCCCAGGCCAGAGGCTCGGCCAGGCACACGCCCGCAAACCCCAGCGGCCCCGCCAAAAGCAGCGCCGCACCCGAGCGCATGATCAGTTCCATCACCCCGGCAAAGGTGGGCGCAAAGCTGCGCCCCAGCCCCTGCAGGCTCAGCCGGCACACGAACAGCGCACCCAGCACCCAGTAGGCCGCCCCCACGATCACCAGGTAGGTGTGCGCCAGCTCCACCACCTGTTCCTGCCCGGGCAAAAACACCCGCGCCAGCGCCCGCCCGAACGCAATGCTCACCACCCCCGCCGCCAAGCTGTACCCGGTGGACATGGCAAGGCACTGGAACATGCCCTTGCGGATGCGCCGGTAATCCCCCGCGCCGTAATTCTGGGCCGCAAAGGTGGCCATGGTGGTGCCAAAGCTCACCAGCGGCTGGGCAAACAGGTTCACCAGCCGGTCGCCGGTGGTAAAGCCCGCCACTGCGTCGCTGCCCAGGTCGTTCACCGCCACCTGCAGCACAATCGCCCCAATGGCAATAATGCTGTACTGGAACGCCATGGGAAAGCCGATCCGCAAATGCGCCGCGGCCTCCGGCCAGGCGGGCCGCAGCGCGGCCCTTTTAAAGTGCAGCTGGGCAAAACGGCGGGCAATGTACCAGATGCACAGCGCCCCGCTGAACAGCTGGGCCAGCACCGTGGCCCAGGCCGCGCCCGCCACCCCCATGTGGAACCGGGTGATGAACAGGATATCCAGCGCAATGTTCAGCGCGCTGGCAACGATCAGGAAATACAGCGGGGTGCGGCTGTCGCCCACGGCGCGCAGAACGCTTGCCAAAAGGTTGAACAGCATCGACGCCCCCAGCCCCGCAAAGATCACGCCGATATATCCCTCGGCGCCGGGCAAAATATCCTCAGGCGTGTGCAGCATGCGCAGGATGTGGGGCGCGCCCCACACGGTCAGGGGGGTCAGCACCAGGGTGGCCAGGCCGCACAGCGCGGCCGAGCAGCCAAAGCTGCGCCGCACCCCCTCCGCGTCGCCCGCGCCGAAGCGCTGGGCCGTGGTGATGGAAAAGCCCGCCGCCAGGCCCTGGGCAAAGCCGATCACCAAAAAGTTCAGCCCGCCGGTGCAGCCCACGGCGGCCAGCGCCCCCGCCCCCAGCGTGCGGCCCACAATAAAGGTGTCGGCCATGTTGTAGAACTGCTGGAACAGGTTGCCGATAAACAGCGGCAGGCTGAACTGCAAAATCAGTTTCGCCGGGCTTCCCCGGGTCATGTCAAGGGTCATACCGTGTGCCTTCCTCCGTTCAATAGCGGGGCCGGGGGGTGTAAAACTCAAAAATCACCCCGTCGTACTCTGCCTGCAGGGCCTGGGTGTCCATGTCGGCGTGGGCCGTCCAGAATACCTTCATGGGGCCAAAGGCCTCGGCCAGCTTTACCATCACATTCTTTTTGCGGGGCCCCCAGGCAATGAACTGGGGCCGGGCCAGGCAGTTTCCAAGGCACCGGCTCAGCGCAAAGGCCAGCGGCGCGGGCATTTTTTTGTAGCTGTGGTAATCGTCGGCCAGCTGGCCGCGCAGAATGTCCGGCGCGTTGTTTTTAAACCAGGCCACCACGGTGGGGTCAAAGCTCTCCACACAGAAGGGCCCCTCGTACTCCCGCAGCAGCGCCAGGGTCTTTTGGCACAGCTCCCTGTTGCGCGGGCCGCTTTTCAGCTCTACGATCAGCGGCGTTTTGCCCGCCACCACCGCCAATACCTCGGTGAACAGGGGCATGCGCTCCGCGCCGCCGCACAGCTGCATTTTCTGCAGCTCTTCCCAGGTAAACGCGTCCACCCTGCCCTGCACGCCGGTCACCCGGTCCAGCGTGTCGTCGTGGAACACCACCACCTGGCCGTCTTTCGAAAGCTGCACGTCCAGTTCCATGCCGTACCCCGCTGCCACGGCGGCGGCAAAGGCGGGCAGGCTGTTTTCCGCCACCTGTTTGTCCTGGGTGTGCAGCCCCCGGTGGGCATAGTTCCAGCCCTGGAACGGCGCAAGCTGGGCCGGGCGCACCCGCCCGGGGCGCACAACAAACAGCACCGCCAACACCAGCGCGGCCAGAACGATCAAAATTTCGATCATGGTCTTTCTCCCCCTCTCGTTTCACCATTCTACCGCCGCGCCGCACCGCCGTCAATCCATCCGGCACACATTTTTCCGCCAGCTTTCACATTTTTTCCACATCCTGCTTTTATTATGGTACTATAAGAACAAACACACTGCGAGAGGAGGATCCGTACTATGGCAAAAATTCTCATCGTGGACGACGAGCCCCGCATCCGCGAACTCATCCGCGCCCACCTGGAACACGACGGCTTTGTCTGCGAGGAAGCCAGCGACGGGGGTGCCGCCCTGGCCGCGCTGAGCCTGGGGGGCATCGACCTTGTGATCCTGGATATCATGATGCCCTTTGTAGACGGCATGACCTGCCTGAAAGAGATGCGCAGCCGCAAGATCACCACCCCGGTCATCATGCTCACCGCCCGCGCCGAGGAATACGATAAGCTGGCGGGCCTGGAGGGCGGCGCCGACGACTACGTGGTAAAACCCTTCAGCCCCCGCGAGCTGGTGGCCCGGGTCAAGGCGGTGCTGGCCCGCACCATGCCCCGCCCCGAGGCCGCGGGCGGGGTCTACACCTTCGGCGGCCTTTCCATCGACGAGGCGAGCCACAGCGTAAAAGTGGACGGGCAGGAAGCTGCCCTCACCCCCAAGGAATTTGACCTGCTGGTGTTCCTGGCCTCCAACAAGGGGCTTGCGCTCTCCCGCGAGCGCATTCTGCAAAAAGTCTGGAACTACGACTATTACGGCGAGGACCGCACCGTCGACACCCATATCAAAATGCTGCGCGGCCATTTGGGCCGCTACCGCGAGGCCATTGTGACCGTGTGGGGCATCGGCTATAAATTCGACCCGGACGGGGTAAAGTGAGAGGGCGCGCATCTTGAAACAGGCAGTCAAACAGGCGGTTAAAAAGCCGCCGAAAAAAGATCACCCCTTCTGGGGCCTGCGCGCAAAGCTCATGCTGTTCATGTGCCTGTTCAGCGCCTTTGTGCTGGGGCTGGTGTGGTTTTTCTCCACCCAGCTGCTCCAGCCGCTCTACAACCGCTACATCTACACCCACCTCTCGGCCCAGGTGAACACCCTCGCCGCCCTCATCGAGGCCAGCGAGGACCCCATCAGCCGCCGGCCCCTGCAGCTTTCCGGCTCACGGGTGCAGCTCAACTGGGATTTCTGGAACCAGGTCAACGCCCTGGCCGCCGAGGGCAAGCTGGATTTCCACAACAGCTGTGTCGACATTGCCGACAGCACCCTGCAATACGTGATCGGCTTCGAGGGGCTGTATCCCTGCCTGCTGCACGAAACCAGCGGCAGCCTGCGCAACTGGGTGGTGGGCGAGAACGAGTTCGACACCAGCAACATGATCGCAATCCGCCGCATCGTGGCCGAGCAGGGCAGCTGCAACGTCACGGTCAACGGCGCGGGCGACACCCAGCAGCTGGTGGTGGGCAAGCGGGCCTCCAACGGCGAAAACGGCAACTACACCGTGATCCTGTCCGCCAGCCTGGCCCGGGTGGGCGAGGCTGCCGTGGTCATGGGCAAGCTCATGCCCGTGCTGCTGGCGGTGCTGCTGGCGTTCTCGGTGGGCGGGGCCTGGTGGTTCAGCCGGTGGTTTACCCGCCCGCTCACCAAGCTCAGCCATGCCGCCCGCCAAATGGCCGACGGCAATTACAAGGTGCGGGTGGACGTTCCCACCACCGACGAGATCGGCCTGCTGGCGCAGGACTTCAACCACATGGCCGGCCAGGTGAACCGGGCGGCCCAGCTTCAGCGCGACCTTCTGGCAAACGTCAGCCACGACCTGCGCACCCCCCTCACCCTCATCAAGGGTTATGCCGAAACCGTGCGGGATCTCACCGGCAGCGAGCCGGAAAAGCGCACCGAACAGCTCAACGTGATCGTGGACGAAACCGACCGGCTGTCGGGCCTGGTGAACAGTGTGATGGAGCTCTCCAAGGTTTCCAGCGGCACCGACCAGCCCCAGCGCGTCACCTTTGATATCGCGCAGCTGTGCGAAGAGGTCGCCCAGCGGTACGATGCCCTCTGCGCGCAGACCGGCTGCCGCCTCCAGCTCCAGGCCGCCGCCCCCTGCGACGTTCTGGCCGACCCCGCCATGATGGAGCGGGTGCTCCACAACCTTTTGGGTAACGCCCTGCACCACATCGGCGAGGACGGGATCTTCCTTTTGCGGGTGCTGCCCCTTGCGGGCGGCGGCGCGCGGGTGGAGGTGGAGGACCACGGCGCGGGCATCGCCGCCGAGGACCTGCCCTATATCTTCGACCGCTACTACCGCAGCCGCAGCGACGCGGGCAAGGTGGGCACCGGCCTGGGCCTTTCCATCACCAAGGCCATCCTGCAAAGCCACGGCTTCCGCTTTGGGGTCGACAGCACGCTCGGCCAGGGCAGCGTGTTCTGGTTCGAGGCCAAAAACAGCTAAGCCCCTCCTCCCGGCTTCTTTCCCCCTGTTTTCCGGCCGCCGCCCCAGCCTGGGGCGGCGGCTTTTTTGCATTTTTCGCCCGGGCATGCAATAATAGGGCAGGTAACTTTGTATCCCATACAGAAAGGGGGCGCCGGGATGGAGGCTGCTGCGGCCGCTGTGCTGGCCCCGGAAGAGGCCGTGGAGGCATACGGCCCTCTGGTGCTGCGCACCGCTTACACCCTGGTGAAGAATCCGCAGGATGCGGAGGATATCGCCCAAGAAGTCTTTTTGAGCCTGGTAAAAAACGCCCCGGCCTTCGAGAGCCCGGAGCATCAAAAAGCCTGGCTTCTTCGCTGCGCCATCAACCGGTGCAAAAGCCATTTCCGCAGCGCCTGGCAGCGCCGCACCGGCCCGCTGGACGAGGGCCTCGCCGCCCCCTTCACCCCCGAGGAGGCAGGCGTGGTGGAGGCGGTGGCAAAGCTCCCCCTCAAATACCGGCAGGTCATCTACCTGCACTACATCGAGGGCTATTCCACCGCCGAGATCGCCGGCCTGCTGGGGCTGAACCAGAACACCGTGCTCAGCCAGCTTTCCCGCGGCCGGGCCCTGCTTAAAACCGCCCTGAAAGGAGACTTCGAGCCATGAGCAATTTAGAGCATTACCGCAGCGCCATGGCCAAGGTCACCCCCGGCGAAGGCTGGAAGGCCGCCACCCTGGCAAAAATGGCCGAGGCACAAAAGGAGCCCGGCGAAGCAGGGCAGCCCGGCACCCGCAAACCCCCGGTCCTCCGCTGGCGCAAAGCCGCGCTGCCCCTGGCGGCAGCCGCCGCCTTCGCCCTTGTGGCCGTGCCCGCGGCCCTGCGCAGCGGCCTGTTGAACCCGGGCGCCGCGGCCGGCGAGCCCCAGCTTGCCGCCGCAAACGATTGCGCGCCCGCCGCCGGCTCGCCCGAAGCCGGCGCGCCCGAGGCCGCTCCCCGCGTTTCCGGCGGGACCGCCAAGACCGACGGCTCCGGCTTTGACCTGGGCCGGGTGGACGGCCGCCCCGTGCTCGTCTGGGGCGAAACCGGTTCCGGCGGCATGGGCAGCGAAGTCGTCTATCTCGCAAAAACCGCCGGCGAATTAAAAACCGCCAACCCCACCTATAACCTGCCGCAGGAGAGCCTGCCCGCCGAACTGCCGGTCTGGTACGCCCAAAGCGGGCAACAGGGCAGCCAGGCGTTGGAAGCCCTGCTGCAAAAAGCCGCCGACGCGCTGGGCCTGCCCCTGTGGCTGGAGGATGCCGACGAAGCCCCTCAGGGCTACCCCACCCCCCAGCTCTGGCCCTATTCCTGCACCGGCCGCCTGGTGAACGCCGACCTGTGGCAGGACCAGCTGCCCGCCCAGGAACAGCCCGCGGGCTCCGCCCTGTGGCGGCTCAGCGCCTCGGGCACCCAGCTCACCCTGCAAAACCTCTCCTCTGCAGGCAGCGGCGAAACCCAGTACGCCAGCCTCTCCGCCGTCCGCCAAGCCGACGACGCGGCCCTTGCGCAGTTTGCCGGGCTGGCGGGGCTGCAAACGCCTGCCTGGCAAACGCCGGGCGCGTCTTACTCCTATGCGGGCGAAGCCATTTATGAGGACCACTTTTATTACGAGGCGGGCGGCGAGGCCGACACCATCAGCCAAAAGCTGTTCAACTACAGCTTCAAGCGGGTCTACGGCTTACTGGGCGCGGGCGGCGAATTGCGGCTTGCCCGCCTGGCCCTCCCCCCCGAGACCCAGGTGGTGGCCACCTATCCCCTGCGCACCCTGGAAGACGCGCAGGCCGCCCTGCAGGCCCGGCTGGACGCCGAGCTGCAAAACGGCTGGCGGGATTACGCCCTTTCTTCCGGCGACCTGGTCGCCTGGGAGCTGGAATACGACCAGGACCCTATGAATCCCTACATCCAGCCGGTGTACGTGTTCACTCTCAAAACGCCCCTCACCCCCGCCCAGGCCTACTACGATTTTGCGGGCAGCGAACAGTACGCCTGCTACGTCAAATACAAGGTCAGCGCCCTGCCCGAACGCTACTGCGTGGAATGGGCCGACCATTTCAACTAATTCCGCCCTTGTGCAGCATGCTCCGCCGCTGTTTTGGCGGCAAAGAAGCCCGGAACGCCAAGCGTTCCGGGCTTCTTTATTGGATTGGGGTCGCAGTTCACGCCTCGTTTGGCAGCTGCGCGGCCGCTTTGGCCGGGGCTTCGCCCTTGGGCCAGAATTTCCATGCCAGCGCGATGCTCACCACCAAAAGAAGGGTCACGTACAGCCCGCCCTCGGCGCCGAAATTTCCGCCGTTCCAAATGTTCGCGCGGGTCAGCTCACCCGAGATCAGGCTGGCGGCGTTGGTGTCGGTGCCGCTCACAAGAACGCCGAACACGTTGCCCTGGAAAAAGTTCCAGGTGATGTGGTAGCCAATGGCCGCCGCCAGGCTGCCGCTGCGCAGGGTGACCAGCGCGAACAGCCCCCCCACCAGAATGATGTTCAGGCAGGGCAGCAGGCCGAAGCCCGGGTTTGCAAAGTGCAGAAGGCCAAACAGCACGCTGGGAACCAGCACCACCGCCGCCGCGGGCACACGGCCGGCCAAAGCTCCCTGCAGCACGCCACGGCACAGGGTCTCCTCGGTAATGCCCACCGTGATGAACAGCACCAGGTAGACCGCCAGCATGGGCGAAAAGCCAAAGCCGGTAAAGCGCATGTCGCCAAAGCCGTACAGCATGGCGGCCACCACCGCCATGGACGCCGCGCCCGCCAAAAGCCCGGCGCCCAACTGGCGCAGGCCCCTGCCGCCCGCCCCAAAGCAAAGCTTCACGCCCCGCTTTTTGTTCAGGGCCGCAAACAGCGCCGCCAGGGCCCAGGCGGCCACCAGGTTCACCACCGCCAACAGGATGTAGTTCAGCGCCATCAGGCCGGGCCAGGCCCGCACGCCCTCCACCCCGCCCAGCAAAAACAGCAGCAGGGGGTTCACCACCATGGAAAGCGCCATGGTCACCGCCTGGCTCACCGCCAAATAAACCACCATGTAAAGGGCCATCTGCCAGCCGCTGCGCAGGCAGCCGTCCGGCGAAAAAAATATCTTTTTCATTGGATCCGCATCTCCTTTTCCATAGGCCCGGCGCGCCGGGCCGCAAAGCGGCACAGGGCGGCAGCCTGCGCCGCCCTGTGCCGGGCCGTTTTGGGGTTATTCCAGCGGGGGCTCGGGCATGATGATGGCCGCCACAATGTAGGCAACCAGGCCGGTGCCCCACACAGCGGTCAGCACCGCCGTGCCCAAACGCACCAAGGTCACGTCCACATTCAGGTATTCGGCCAGGCCGCTGCACACCCCGCAGATCATTTTGGTATGGCCCTTCGTCAAACGTTTTGGTTCCATAATTCACTCTCTCCTTTTTAATTGTATGGGTCGGGGTTCACTCAAATGCCACTTCCACGCTGCCCACGCTGCAGTCCACGTCAAACATCGTGGCCGCGTGGGAATTGTGCTTCACACTGCTGCTCAAAGCGCTGTAGTTGTCGCCGTCGATGCTCACGCTGCCCATGCTGCACTCGATCTTGTAGCCGTAGTCGGCGGGCTTCGGGGTGAGCAGGTAAATGTAGCCCGCCTGAGCGTCCAGCTCCGCTTTCTGGGTCACCTCGCCCTGCACCGAAATGCTTCCCGCCTCGGCGGTCAGCTCCAGCTTGCGGGCCCATACCCCGGTCAGATCCACCGCGCCTGCGCCCGCGGTGGCCTCCAGCTTATCCGCCGAAAGCCCGCTGCCGGTGATGCCGCCCGCGCCGACCATCAGTTCGATCTCGGTAAACTGCGCGCCCTCCGGCAGCAGGACGTACAGCGTGCCGGCCACCGTGCGCCGGTGGTTCGTTTCCACCTTCCAGGTGGAGCCGTCCATCCGGGTGGTCAGGGTGCCCACGTCCCCCTCGGCGTAAAGGCCAAAGCCCTCCGCCGGGATGATCTGTATCTCCTTGGTGCCGCTCAGCTCAAATTCCAGCTTGGTGGCCTTCGCCACCGTTTCCGGGGCCCGGTTCTCCAGCCCGTTATAGCTGCCCAGCCGCTGGCGCAGCTCGGTGGCGCCGGGCGCCGTGGGCGCGGTGGGCGCTTGCGGCGGTTCCGGGGCTTCGGGGGCCTCGGGGGCCGCCCAGCCGCCGTGGTGCTCCCCGGCGTAATACTCACCCCAGTCGCTCACGTAGCTGTCGTTCCAGCCCAGCAGCTGCACGCCGTAGCGCCCGTTGCCCACGCTGGTGTAGCGCATCGCCTCGCTCCAGCTTCCGCCCAGCGCCGTGCCCATCACCATGCACAGAATGCCCGGCACCAGGAATACGGCGGCAAGGCCCGCGCAGACCCGAATAAAGTTTTTCATCCCCTCACGCCTCCTTCCGGCGGCCAAACAGCCAGTTGATCGCTTTTTTCAGCCCGCGCCACAGCGCGGGGATCGCCCTGAAGTTGAACCACAGCCCGCCCGCGATCAGCAGCACGCCCAGCGCCGCAGCCGCAAGGCACAGGCCCACGGTGATCAGGCCCACCGGAATGCCCGCGGCAAAGGCCGCGGAGGCGTTGGCCGCCAGCACCGCGATCACCGCCACAATGGTGGCGCCCCCCGCAATCACCAGCGCAAACCCAACGCACAGAAAGCCGAACAGCACGCCCAGCGCGCCGGTGAGCAGCCCGCCCCACAGGGGCAGCAGCAGCACCGCCAGCACGATCAGCAGGATCGCGTTGTTGCTCAGGCGGCGGGGCTGCGCGCCGCCCGGGTGCGGCGTGTATTGGGGCACAGCCTGCGCCGCCGCCCCCATGCCCGTCGGCCGCGGCCGGGCATACACCGGCAGCGGGATCTGGTGCTCGGGCTGCGCCTGCCGCGGGGGTTCTTCTTCCGCCTGGGGCTGTTCCTGCGGCTTGCCGGCGGCCCAGTCCGGCCCTTCCAGGGTCAGCTCAGGCGCGGGGCCAGCCTGCGGCTCCTGCCGCGGCGCGGCGGGCTGTTCCGCCTCCTGCTCGGCGCGGCTGCCCGGCACGTTTGCCTTAATAATGGCCGCCACCTTTTCGGGGCTGCCCAGTTCGGCCAGTACCGCCTCTTCCTGTTCGGGGCCGGCCTCGCTGAAATATTCTTCATAAAACTGGATGGCCTCGGTCCGCTCTTCCTCGGTCACCTGCGCCAGCAGCGCCTTGTCCAGCCGCTGCAAAAATTCTTCCCTGGTCACTGCGCTTCCCCCTCTCCCAACAGCATTGCGTCGATCTTTGTTTTATAATCGATCCAGTCCGCCCGGTATTGCTCCAGCGCCTCGCCTCCCGGCTCGGTCAGCCGGTAATAGCGCCGGTTGCGCCCCGCAAATTCCTGATCGTAGGTCTCCAGATACCCCTCTTTTTGCAAGCGCCGCAGCACCGGGTACAAAGTGCTTTCGCTCACCACCATAATCTGGCGCACATCCTGCGTGATGCGGTAGCCATAGGTCGGCTCCCGCGCCGCCGTGCTCAGCACCAGCGCATCCAGCAGGGCCGCCCCCGTATTGAACGCCATGCCCTCGCCTCCTTTGTTGTGTCTGTAGCAATATTATATTTTGTATAATATTATTTGTCAATACCATATTGCAAAAAATAAAAGGTATTTCGCTCATTAGAACGAAATACCTTTTGCAAATGCTTCAGTTTCGGCCAAAAATGTGCCTGGCAGCCTACTTTTTCTTGATGAAGATGATCTTTTTGGAAAAAACGTAGTTGAACACGATCACCAAAACGTTCGAGAACACCTTCACGCCCAAAAACCACAGCCCCAGCCACGCGGCGGGCAGCAGCGCCGGGCCGATCACATCGGCCCCCAGCCACATCACCGCCACGTCCATCACCATGGTGCCCAGGCGGCAGGCAATGAACGAGCCGAATTCCCGCAGCGCGTCGGCGCCCCTGCTGCGGCTTTTGAACACCCACAGCCGGTTGGTGGTGTAGGCGAACAAAATGCAGATCACGTTGTCCAGCACCGTGTTCAGGGTGGTGGGCATGCCGAAGCTGCGGAACACCATGGCAAGCACAATGTTCAAAAGGGTGGCAAGCCCGCCGAAGATCAGGTAGGTGAGCTGCTCATAGTATTTGGCCCACAGCTGCTTGAGCCGCTCCGTCATTCTTCCACGACCCGCATGGTTTCAATGACCACCGGCTGCTGGGGCTTGTCGCCGTAGCCGGTGGCCACGGCCGCGATCTCGTCCACCACGTCCATCCCGTTCACCACCCGGCCAAACGCGGCGTAGCTGCCGTCCAGGTGCGGCGCGTCGGCGTGCATAATGAAGAACTGGCTGCCGGCCGAGTTGGGGTCCATGGCCCGCGCCATGCTGATCACGCCGCGGCTGTGGCGGATGGGGTTCTCCCAGCCGTTTTTCTGGAACTCCCCCTTGATGTGCCAGCCCGGGCCGCCCATGCCGGTGCCGTCCGGGCAGCCGCCCTGGATCATAAACCCGGGGATGATGCGGTGGAAGGTCAGGCCGTCGTAAAAGCCCTCGTTCACCAGCTTCAAAAAGTTCTCCACAGTCAGAGGCGCGGCCGCCGCGTCCAGCTCCAGATCAATGACCCCGCCGTTTTCCATGGTGATGCGTACCATATCGTTTCTCCATTCCCGCGCGCGGCCCCAGCGGCGGCGCGCGCTGTTTTAGTATTGTGAAAGTATTATAGCACAGCCCGCTGCAAAAATCCAACCACAAAGGGCACACCCCTCTATCATGAACAGGCGCAAGCCTTCTGTGCATTGAATGCTGTTTTTTTCGTGAACAAATGAATCCTGTGCGCAGCTTTGCCCGATGAAATTTACTATAATAAATGGTATCGCCACAGAAACGGCCTCATTCAATCTTTCCATTCCTTAATCCAAAGAAAACGTTTTTATTCCTGCTATTCCGTCCAATTTAACATTTTTAATCCCCCCTTATATCAAAGAAATTCTTTATCATATAAACTAAGATTTAAATGAAAGTTGCAGGGTTTTTATTATGTCTGAACTAAAAATCTCTCCCAAAACAGAAGCCGTGACCTTTTCCGTACGCGTTGATCTATCCATCCTGCAATATTACGAGAAACTGGCCCAAAGGACCAACCGCAGCCGCAACGAACTTCTCGGTCTGGCTTTGGATTATGCGAAAGACAAATTCGTCATTGAACCACCTGAAACTTAAAACACCTGTCTGTGGAAAACATGTTTTCCACAGACAGGCGCTTTTGTGTTGAATCCTGTTGTTCTTCTCACCAGCTGGCCTTGGGCAGGCCGCTGCCCTCCATGCAGCGCACCACGGTTTCCAGCACGGCCTGGGCCGGGCCGGTGGGCGGGCAGTTTTTCGGCCAGGCCGCCACGAATTGCCGCAGAATCGGCGCCGGCGCGATGGAGAATACCCGCACCCGCCCGTCCGGCTTTTCCCCGCACAGCGTATCGTGGGAAAAGCAGGCCCCAAAGCCCGCGCAGGCCAGGCTGTACGCGGTCACGGCGCTGTGCGTTTCCATCACCACCCGGGGCTTGATCCCCGCCTGTAAAAACAGCCCGTCCGCCACCTGCCGCAGCCGCTGCCCGGCCGTGAGCAGCACAAAGGGCGTCTGCTCCAGCCCGCCTATTTCAATGCCCGGGTATCCCCCTGCCCCGCCGGCCCTGCCCTGCGTGCAGGCAGCAAACCCCTTTGGCACTGCCACCACGGTTTCCTCCTCGAACAGGGGGCGGAATTCCAGCTCATATTCTTTAAAGGGGCGGTTCACCAAAATAAAGTCCACTTCCCGGTGGTACACCTTTTCTTCCAGCTCCTTCGAGATCCCCTCGAACACCTGCACCTGAACGCCAGGATGTTCCCGGTGCAGGGCCTCCAACAGCCCCGGCAGAATAAAACCGCTGCGGGTCACTGGCACCCCAATGCGCACCAGCCCCCTGCAATTGGTTTTTATGCCTTCCAGCTCCTCCATCAGCGCCCCGTCAATGGCCAAGATCTGCCGGGCGTGCTCCAGATACACCCGCCCTGCGGCGGTGGGGCGCAGCTTGCCCTCGGCCTGCTCAAACAGCTGCACCCCCAGCCGGCTTTCCAGGCTTTTCAGATAAGCGCTCAGCGAGGGCTGCGCGATATACAACGCCCTGGCCGCGCGGGAAACCCCGCCCTGTCGCGCGATCTCCCACACGTAGCGGTATTCCTTGATATCCACAGACCGCACCCCCTTTTTTCATCATACCCTTTCGCTCTGCCACCGTCAATCAAAAGTGGGCCGCCGCAGCCCGCGGCAGCCCGCTTTTGCAGGTCACAGAACCCCGATCACCGCGCCGAACAGCACCAACACCGCTCCAAAGGCCAGGGTCTTCCAAAAGCTGTACTTGATGGTTTCTCCATATTCCAGTCCGTATAATCCAAGTGCAAAATACACGGTGGCATTGGTCATGCACAGCCCAATGCCCATGTTGTGCCCAATGGCAATCGCCAGCGCACTGGCAGTCTGGGAGATACCATAGCTCGAACCGATCTGCGCCACTACCGGCAGGATACCGTAGTTCATGGTGTCGGCCTCGAATACAAGCGACATGGGAACAGCCAGAATCCCCATAATAACGTGCATGAACTGGCCCAGCGCCGCCGGGATCAGCCCCGCCACCGCGGCGGCCATCTGCTCGATCATGCCGCTGTCCTGCAAAACGCCCAAAAACATGCCCGCGCCGATGATGGTCAGGATCATGGGCAGCACATTGCCGGCCTGCGCCTTGATACGGGCAGTCTGGGCGCGCTCGCCCTGCTTTGCATAGTTGAGCGGCAACGCAATGCCGATACCCGCCAAAAAGGGCAGGAACGCGGGGCAGCCCACAAACAGCAGCGCCAGCACCACAGCGGTCAGGGCCAGGTTCCACCAGTAAAGCCCGGGGCGGCGCAGTTCGTTTTCAACGGTCTCGGCCTGCTGTGCATCGGTCTCCTCGGGCGCCTTTGCGGCAAAGCCCCTGCGCTCCTCCTGCTTTGCCACCAGCCAGGCGCTCACGAACAAAAGCGCAATGCCCAGGATCTGCACAGGCAGGATTTGCTTCCACAGGGTCACGGTGTCCACCCCCACCACCACCGAGGCGCGGCCCAGCGGCCCGCCCCAGGGTAAAAAGTTCATCACGCCAATGGTCATGGTCACAATGAACGCCAAGGGCAGCGCCCGCACCTTGAGCTTGCGGGCAATGGGCAGCATTGCGGGCACGGTCACCATAATGGTGGTGGTGCCCGAGCCGTCCAGGTGCGAGATCATGGCCACGCAGATCGCCACCGCCAGCACCCCGAACACGCTGGGATGGATACGCCTGGTCAGCCAGTTCACCGGCCGCTCAAACAGGCCCACATCGGTCATGATGCCGAAATAGGTGATAGAGCCGATAAACAGCGCCGCCGTAGGCAGCACGCTGATCACGCCCTTTGCCAGCATAGTCATCACATCGGTCACGCCAAAGCCCAGCGCCAGCGCGGCCAATACCGGCAGCGTGGCAAATGCGCTGAGCGGCAGCACCTTAAACTTTACCAGTGCCAGGATCAGCGCCGCGATCATTAAAAAGCCAACAAAAACGACCATCTTCCTCACTCCTTTTCCTTAAACAGTCATAATTCCATGTCCAGTAGCGGGATATATTGCTGGCCGGAGTGCATGTCCCGCTCGCCGGGCGAACCCTGGGGCTGCTCCCGCGGGTACGACACCTTTACCACCCGCAGCGCCGGCAGCCGGAAAAGCTTCATGCCTTCGGGCCGCACGCCCAGCAGCTGCGCCAGCCGCCGGGCATTCAGGTTCGGCGATCGCGCCACCTGTTCATAGGCGGCCTCGCTGCCGCAAAAAATATCCACCGTGACCCAAAAGGGCCCCGCGTTCTTCGAGCGCACATAGCTTGCCGTTTCGCCCAGCTTACTCATTCCGCCCCGCCTCCTTTCCAATGGTCTCACAGCATATGCGGCAGCCCTCCAGCGGGTCGTCCAGCTCCGCCACATGGTACAGCCGGAATGCGTACAGCCGGCCCCGCTCGGTCTCCGCCGGGGAATAGGGGAACGCGAACGAGGGCAGCTGCTGATCCCGGTGCACCGGGAAATGCAAAAGATACGGGTTGAACGCCTTAGCCACTTGGGTGGCCAGTTCCTGGGTGTCGGCGGTTACGGTCAGCATCACGCCCAGCTCGTTGGGCACATAGCCCTTCGGCACCGGGCCGCCGTACACCGCGTTGTAGCCATAGGGCCGCAGCTCATAGCGGTAGCTCTCACCGGCCACCCCCATTTTTTGCAGGGCGCTCTCCATATACTGCGAAAGGTTTTTCAGCCAGCGCAGGGGGTCCTGCATCACCCCCCGGTCCCGGATTCCTACCAGCGAGATGGTCTGGTAGCCCGCCGGGCTGGCGCCCTCCAGCTTCATGGTGTAGGGCGTACGTTCCAGGCGCGTTCCTTCCACCCGCACCCGCCCGTTTTCAAGCTGGGTATAGCGCGAGGCCGCGGTATCCACCACCACGCCCGGCTCGGTCAGCCGAACGGGGTCTGCGTTCTCATACAGCAGATGTGCCGATACGCTATAGGGGGTGCAGCGGCTGCCCGGTGCGGTGGCTTCCACCGTGAACCCGGTCTCGTCGATGGTCAAAAATACGCCGCCCCCCTGTGGGTCAGTGGTGCACAGCCCGCCGCACTCGGCGCTCTTCGCCGCATGCCAGCAGGCCGCCGCATCACAGCCCTTCATCAGCGGGTACGCCGCGATCACCGCAGTGTCCGTGGCGCGGCCGCAGACCACGATGTCCGCCCCTTGGCCCAGCGCCTCCATAAAGGGTTCGGCCCCTGCCAGCCCCACAATGGTGGTGCACTCGTCGAACACCGCCTCGGTGATGTCCGGCGCACCCTCCAGGGCCCGCACCCGGCCAGCGCGGTATTTTTCTTTCAGATATTGCGGGTCTTGCTGGGTATAGATCTTCGCCAGCTTTGCGCTGATGCCCTGCTCCCCACAGATCTCTTGGCAGATGGCCGCCAGCTCATCCACCCCCAGGTCGGACCCGCAGGTGCCCGCCGAGCCCACCGTGATGGGAATGTGCAGCGCGTGGGCCGCCTGGATGAGCCGCTCCATATCGCGCTTTACCGCCCGCCGGGCGTACTTGCCCCTGCCCGAGCCCAGATAATAGGGCCCGGAATCGGTGGAGCCCGCGTCGGTCGAAATGATGTCCGGCCCCAGCGCGACGCCCCGTTCAAACGCCTCGTCGCTGATGCCCGCCCCCAGCGCCCCAAAGGGCACAAACACCTTGCACTGTTTCAAATCAGTCCCTCGTTTCCTTGTGTGGGCGGCCGTACGCTTCGCCCGTTTTTATGGTTTTTCTCCATATTTTCATGGTAACAGGAAAGTTTTTATGTGTAAAATACTTTAATGCTATCCCGGCGATAGAAAAAACCTATGGGCAGCAAAAAGAGGGCCGCGCGGCAGTTGAAGCTGCCGCGCGGCCCTCTTTTATTTTATAGTTCAGCGGTTTTCCCACTGCATGATCTTCTGCCCCATCAGCACGCCCATCACGCTGGACATCATCAGCCCCCTCGTCCACCCGGAGGAATCTCCCAGGCAGTGCAGGCCGCGGATGTTGGTCACCAGGTCCGCATCCATGCGGATGCGGTTCGAGTAAAATTTCAGCTCCGGGCTGTACAGCAGGGTTTCGCCGCTGGCAAAGCCCGGCACCACCTGGTCCAGCATCTGGATGAACTCCACAATGTTGGTCATGGCCCGGTAGGGCATGGCGGCGGTGATGTCGCCCGCCACCGCGTCCACCAACGTGGGCTTCACGTTGGACTGGCTCAGCTCCTTGGCCCAGGTGCGCTTGCCGTCCAGAATATCCCCGTAGCGCTGCACCATAATGTGCCCCGCGCCCAGCATGTTGGTCAACTCGCCCACCTTTTGGGCGTACTCGATGGGCTGGTTGAAGGGCTCGGTAAAGTTGTGGCTGCACAAAATGGCAAGGTTTGTGTTGGGGCTCTTCTTTTCCTTATACGAGTGGCCGTTCACCACCGCCAGGTCGTTGTCGTAGTTCTCCTGGCTCACAAAGCCGCCCGGGTTCTGGCAGAAGGTGCGCACCTTGTTTTTAAAAGGCTTGGGGTAGCCGATGAGCTTGGACTCATACAGCACCTTGTTCACCTTTTCCATCACCTCGTTGCGCACCTCCACCCGCACGCCGATGTCCACCGTGCCGGGCTTGTGGGCGATGCCGTGCTCCGCACAGATGTTCTCCAGCCAGTCCGCGCCGCGGCGGCCGGTGGCGATCACCGTGCGCTTTGCCCGCACCTCGCGCTCCGCGCCCCCGTTCTCCCGCACCCGCACCCCCAGGCACTGGTCGCCCTCCAAAAGGATGTTGGTGCACTCGGTGCCGAACAGCATTTCCACCCCGTGCTCGGCCAGGTAGTTCTGAATGGCCAGATACAGCCCCTGGGCCTTCTCGGTGCCCAAGTGGCGGATGGGGCAGTCCACCAGCTTCAGCCCCGCCTGGATGGCGTTCTTGCGGATCTCCTTGATCTCTTCGCCGTCGTACACCCCCTCCACGTGGGGGTCCGCGCCGAATTCCAGGTAGATACCGTCGGTGTAGTCCATCAATTCCTGGGCAAACTGTTCGCCGATCAGGCTGGGCAGATCGCCCCCCACCTCATAGCACAGGCTCAGCTTGCCGTCTGAAAAAGCGCCCGCGCCCGAAAAGCCCGTGGTAATGTGGCAGTAGGGCTTGCAGTTCATGCAGCGGCCGGTCTCGGCCTTGGGGCAGTGGCGCTTTTCCACCGGGCGGCCCTTCTCCACGATCAGCATTTTTTGCTTTGAACCCTTGCGCAGCAGCTCCAGCGCGGTAAAAATGCCGGCCGGGCCGGCGCCCACGATCACCAGATCATACATGTTCAAAAAGCCCTCCTGTGAACAAAATTGTGGTTGTGGCCGCAAAAAAGCCAGCCGCCCGCGGACGCCGGCAGCTGGCCTAAAATGCTTGTTTGCAATGCCTTATCCCTTTTATTATTAGCACAAAGTCATACTATTGTCAAGAGATAACGCGGCTTTTCTTTTATTTTCTTCCGGTCGCCTGCAAAATCAGCCCCGCGCACAGCTCCGGCCCCAGCTCTGCGTTCAGGCACAGGTCGTAGTGCTCGGCGGCGCCCCACCGGTATTCGGTGTAATAGTTGTAGTAGCCCGCGCGGCGTTTGTCCTCCTTTTCGATCAGCGCTTCCAGGGCGCGGTCGTCCAGGTCTGCGGGCAGCTGCTTTTGTGCAAGGCCCCACTTTCTCCGGTAGTCGGCGGGCGCGTGCAAAAACACGCTCAGCAGGCGCTCGTCGTCCCGCAGCACATAGTCCGCGCACCGGCCCACAATCACGCAGGGCCCCTTTTCCGCCAGCGACTGGATCACCTTGCTCTGGATGATATACACCTGGTCGCTCAGGGGCAGGTCGGCCCCCATGGTGTAAAGGCCGTACAAAAGGCTGCCGGTGCGGCGCTTTTCGCTGGCGGCCACCGCCTCCTCCGAAAGGCCGCTCTCCTTGGCGGCAAGGGTGATCAGCTCCTTGTCGTAAAAAGGCACTCCCAGCGTCTCGGCCACCTGGCGGGCGATGCCGATGCCCCCGGTGCAGTATTCGCGGCTCAGTGCAATGATGGTGCGTTCCATGGTATGACCCCCTTCTTTTTCCGGCCCGGCGGGCCGGTTTATCCGGATGTGTTCACCTCGCCCACCAGCGTGCAGCCGCTGGGCCAGATGGCGTAAACCGTAATCTTTTTGCTTTCGCCCAGCAATTCCGGCGGCAGGTGCACGCCGCCGTCGGCCGCCGCCTGCACGTAGCAAAAATGCTTGTGGGCAGTGGTGGCGTGGGCCGTGCCGTCCTGCACCGCGCAGGCAATCGTGCCTGCAAACTCTGCAGGCAGGGGCTGGTCCTCGCCCCCCTCGGCCTGGAACATGTAAGCGCCCACCTGGGGCAGCGGCCGCAGCGCGGCGTGGCGGCGGCCGGGGCTGCCTGCGCCCTGCCCCTTGTGCCTGCCCCGCACCAGCAGGGCCCGGCCGCTGTATGCCTTCCAAAGATCGTCGGCCTTATAGCGGTGCTCGGCCTCCCGGTCGCTGGGCGCCAGGCTGTCGTTTACCAGGGCGAACGCCGTGTCGCCCGCCAGCTCGAACCCGCGCAGCGCCATCAGCTGGTTTTCGCCGTTTGCAAACGCGCCGGGCAGCAGGGGCAGGCCGGTGGCCTGCGCGTCCTCGGGCGTGGCGGCGTAGTGCACCTCCAGCGCCACCGACTCGCCCAGCTTCACATGGTTCCACACCGCCGCCGGGTCCAGGTACGCAAGGTACGCCTCGTAACCGTAGGCGCCTGCCAGGGCCGCGGCGAAGGCGTGGTTGTGGCAGCCGGGGCCGCCGTGGTCGAACATGGCGTGGGCCAGTTCCTCGGGCAGCGCGTCCTGCCCCCAGCGGTTCACAAGGCTCGCCAGCGCGGCGGCCGCGCTCATGCCCTGGCGCAGCGCCGGGTCCCGCACCTGCTGGCTGTAGGCGGGCAGCCGCAGCAGGCGGCCATAGGGCGCGGCGGGCTCCTGGGTCCACTCCGCCGGGCGCACGCTGGCCGCCAGCAGCCGCACGCTGGGGCTCTGGCGCTCGTCGTCGGTATAAAGGTAAATGCGCAGCTGCGCCTGGATCGCGCGCCCCTGGGGGATATGCACCGTGTCGCCCTGCAGATAGGCCGGGGCTGCGGGCGGTTGGCAGGCGCTGGCCCGCGAAAGGTACGGGCTCCACTTGCCAAAGCTCATCCAGCCGCTCCATGCGCCGTCCACCAGCACCCGGGCCTGCGCCTCCACCACCGTGCCCTGCGGGGTTTCGGCGTTCCAGCTCATGGCCAGTTCTGTAAACGGCGGAAAAGCGATCACCGGCGAGGTGTAGCACCCATACAGCACATAGCGGCCCGCCGTCTGTTCCAGGCACACCGCATTTTCAGCCAGGGCCACGTTGTCCAGTTCCCCCCGGGTGAACGCCTCGGTGCCGGCCAGGATATAACCATTTTTTGCGTTCTGCATCTTCGCTCCGTCCCAAATTTGCGGGCGGCGGCATGCCGCCCTTTCTTATCTTTATGGTATCCCACGCGGCGGCCCATGTCAAGAAAAAGCCGCCGCATCCTCAGGCCCGGCAAGGCGGTTTCGCGGGGCGGCGCGCCCTCCGCGCTTTTTGCAAAAAGCGCTTTTTGTCCGGTCCCGGGGCTGGTTTTGGCGAAAAAGCGTCTTTGTCACTTGCTTCTTTTTCGCTGGGCGGTTATAGTATAGGTAAGTGCGCGGCGCAGGTCCCTTGGGGCGGCGGGGCGCGCTGTGTTTTGTGCGGGCCGCGGGGCCCGTTTTCCCATCACAAAGAACAGGGAGTGCCAGGCATGAAGATCATTATCGCCGGCGACGGCAAGGTGGGCATCGCCCTCACCCGGCAGCTGCTGCACGAGGGCCACGACGTGACCATCGTCGATTCCAACCCCCATGTATTGCAGGCCAACATGTACCTCGACGACGTAATGGCGGTGCAGGGCAACGCGGCCACCCTGGAAGCGCTGCGGCAGGCCAAGGTGAACGAGGCCGAGCTGCTGATCGCCGCCACCAGCGCCGACGAGATCAATCTGCTGTGCTGCCTTACGGCCAAAAAGCTGAACCCTCGCATCCACACCATCGCCCGGGTGCGCAACCCCGAATATTCCGAGCAGCTGTACGTCATGCGCGAGGAACTGGGCCTTTCGCTCACCATCAACCCGGAGCTTTCGGCCGCGCGCGAGATCTTTCACCTGCTGCAATTTCCCAGCTTCATCCGGCGCGACGGCTTTGCCAAGGGCCGGGTCGAGATCGTGGGCCTGCGCATCGACGAGGGCAGCCGCCTGGACGGCGTTCCCCTGCACCAGCTCTACCAGATCGCCCAGGTCAAGGTGCTGGTGTGCGCGGTGCTGCGCGAGGGCGAGGTCACCATCCCGGACGGCAGCTTTGTGCTGCGCCGGGGCGACCGCATCTTTGTCACCGCCCGGGCGGTGAACCTGGCCCAGCTCATCAAAAATCTGGGCATCACAAAGCAAAAGATCCGCCAGGTCATGCTGGTGGGCGGCGGCCGGGTGAGCTATTACCTGGCCCAGCGCCTTCTGGACGCCCGTGTTTCGGTCAAAATCGTGGAGCAGGACCGCGCCCGCGCCCGTCTTCTGGCCGACCAGCTGCCCGGCGCCTCGGTGGTCTGGGGCGATGGCTCCAGCCAGGCCCTGCTGGCCAGCGAGGGTCTGGCCCAGACCGACGCCCTCGTCACCCTCACCGGCATGGACGAAGAAAACATCGTCATCAGCATGTACGGCCACGCCCAGGGCGTGCGCAAGGTGGTCACCAAGGTCAACCGGCTGGAATATGGCCACATGTTCATGGACATGGGCGTGGGCAGCGTGGTCAGCCCCAAAGAACTGTGCAGCGCCCTCATCACAAGGTATGTGCGCGCCATGCAGAATAAGACCGGCAGCATCCTGGCGCTGCACCACATTGCCGAGGGCGCGGCCGAAGCCCTGGAATTCCGGGTGGACGACACGGTCCTTCACCGGGGCGTGCCCCTGAAGGACGTGCCCGTAAAGCCGGGTGTGCTGATCTCCTGTATCACCCGCGGCCCCGACACCATCATCCCGGACGGCGCTTCCCATTACGAGACCGGCGATACCGCCATCGTGGTAACGACCCGCCAAAGCCAGTTCCGGCGCATGAACGATATCTTTGCGTGAACACGCCCGCCTGGAAGGCGGGGCAAAAAAGGAGTTGCGGCCTTGAACTTTCGTGTTGTAAGCCACACCATCGGCCTGATCCTGCTGGTGGAAATGGCCTTTATGCTGCCCAGCCTTGCCTGGTGCTGGGTCGACGGCGAGGGCGGCGTGGCCCTGGCCTTTGCGGTTTCGCTGGCCCTCATGGGCCTGGCCGCGGCGGCGCTGCTGCTGGCCGGCCGCCGCGCCAAGGGCGGTTTTTTTGCCCAGGAGGCGTTCGTTACGGTGGGCCTTTGCTGGGTGGTCATGTCGCTGCTGGGCTGCCTGCCCTTCTATCTGAGCGGCCAGATCCCCCGCTATGTGGACGCCCTGTTCGAGGTGGTCAGCGGCTTTACCACCACCGGCGCCTCCATCCTTGCCGACCCCGGGCAGATGAGCCGGGGGCTTTTGTTCTGGCGCAGCAGCACCCATTGGCTGGGGGGCATGGGCATTCTGGTGTTCGCGCTGGCCATTGTGCCGGCCGGGCGCAAAAGCGGCGCTTTTTACCTGATGCGCGCCGAGAGCCCGGGCCCCAGCGTGGGCAAATTCACCCCGCGCCTGGGGCAGACCAGCAAGATCCTGTACGCCATGTACGTGTTTCTCACCGCGCTGTGCGTTCTGTTCCTGCTGGGCGGCGGCATGCCCCTGTTCGAAAGCCTGTGCACCGCGTTCGGCACCGCCGGCACCGGCGGCTTTGGCGTAAAGGCCGACAGCATGGCCAGCTACACCCCCTACCTGCAATGGGTGGTCACCATCTTTATGGCCCTGTTCGGGGTGAATTTCAGCATCTATTATCTTTTGCTGCTGCGGCGCTTCAAGCTGGCCGCCAAAGACGAAGAGCTGCACTGTTATGTCCTGGTGCTGCTGGCGGCGGGCGGGCTGATCGCCTGGAACATCCGCCCCATGATGGCAAGCTGGGGCGAAAGCGTGCGCCACGCCTTCTTTCAGGTCAGCAGCATCATGACCACCACCGGCTTTTCCACTGTGAACTTTGATCTCTGGCCCGCCTTCTCCAAGGCGATCCTTCTCTGCCTCATGCTGATCGGCGCCTGCGCGGGCAGCACCGGCGGCGGCGTAAAGGTCATCCGCCTGGTCATTATGGCCAAGGTGCTGCGGTGCAACATCCGGCGCACCCTGCGCCCCCGCAGCGTGCAGCTGGTGCATGTGAACGGCAAGGTGGTGGAGGACGAGGTGCAGCAGGGCGTATCGGCGTATCTTGCGGCCTACTGGTTCATCGTGTTTGCCAGTTTTATCTTCATTTCGCTGGACGGCTTCCCCCTGGAGAGCAACTTCTCGGCGGTGTTCGCCTGCATCAACAACATCGGCCCCGGCTTTGGGGTGGTGGGCCCCATGGCAAACTATGCCGCCTTCGGCGACCTGCCCAAGCTGGTGCTCACGGCGAATATGCTGTTGGGCCGGCTGGAAATCTTTCCCCTCTTGGCCCTCGTCAGCCGCCACAGCTGGAGCCGCCGCATCTGACGGGGCTTCTCCACGGCTTCTGCTTTCCGCAAATAAAAAACACGGCGGCCCTGGCTGGGCCGCCGCGTTTCAGCTTGACGCATCTCCGATTTCAGAGGAAACCTTGTACTGCGCTCCCGCTCTATGGTAATCGCGGGTTTTAGGTTTTCACCCGTTCATTTTATAGGATGGATCCCGCAGCTTATTGCGCTCAGGATTGCATCAGGAAAAAACTCTGCCCCCAAAATTCATCAGGAGCAATATCAAAAAAACCGCAGCAACAGCAGCATGAACAAACCGGATCTTGCTATGAGCGTTTTCTCTATACCCGAGGCAAGCGTTTATGATCCACAAGATCAAAAGCGGATCCCATCCCACAAGCGGGATCAGAAATGCCAATCCAAACGAAACCAACGTGAACAGTTGGTAGCGACGATCTGAAACCAGGATCCATTTTTCAAAAAATTCGCGCATAACTTCTATAACAAATCATTTTTAACTTCCAATTTGTCAATTTTCCGAATATATAAAATACTATAATTATGAATTATTCTATCCTATCTTTGCTTTTATTTCAAGTTTACAGTGCAAAGGCCGCCGGGGCTTGCAAAATCCTTCTCCATAATTTATAATAAGAACTAATATCAAATAAGGAGGGGATCGGTATGAAAAAACTGCTGAACGCCGCGTTTGCCTATGGCGTCGCCGGCATCGTGATGGGGGTCGTCTTCCGCGAGGCCACCAAGTTCCTGCACTACACCGCGCCCACCGCCCTGGGGCGGGTGCACACCCACCTGTTTGCGCTGGGTATGCTGTTCTGCCTGGTGCTGCTGGCCCTGGAAAAGTGCTTCGGCCTTTGGGCCGACGGCAAATTCAAGAGCGTCTTCCTGCTGTACAACATCGGCGTTGTGGGGGCCGCCGTCATGATGAGCCTGCGCGGCTTTGCCCAGGTCTTCGGCCTGGCCCTGGCCAAAGGCCCGGACGCCGCCCTCAGCGGCGTGACCGGCCTGTTCCACATCCTGCTCACCGTGGCGCTGGTGCGGCTGTTTTTGCTGCTCGGCCGCCGGGTGGCGGCCTGCCAGCAGACCGTATAAAACACCCCTTATGCAAAAGAGGAACCACGATACGAATTGTATCGCGGTTCCTCTTTTTTACGTTTTGTATTTCTTTTTCCAGGCCCCGCTGGCAAACCGGCCCACAAAGAAACCGGCGCGGCACACCCAGTCCACGATCATGGCGATCCACACCCCAATGGCCCCCATGCCCATGCGCACGCCCAAAAGATAGCTGAAGCCGATGCGCCACACCGCCATGCTGGCAATGCTCACCACCATGGTAAACCGCACGTCGTTTGCAGCCCGCAGGGCGTTGGGCAGCGTAAAGCTGGCCGGCCAGAGCACCAAAGCGCAGCAGCCGTGGATCAGCACCAGCAGCCGGGCCAGCTCCAGCGACTGCCCGCTCAGATTGTAAAGCTTCAGAAGCAGCGGCAGGCACAGCATCACCAAAACATTCAGCGTTCCGTCCACCGCATACACCAGCCCCACCAGCTTTTTGGTGTAGCGCACGGCGGCCTCGTTGTCCTGCGCGCCGATGCACCGGCCCGCCACCGCGATCAGCCCCAGGCCGATGGCCTGCCCGGGAATGATGCCGATGTTGTCCAGGTTGTTGGCCACCGCGTTGGCCGCGATCTGCACGGTGCCGAAGCCCGCGATAATGCTCACCACCAAAAGGCGCCCCAGTTGGAACAGGCTGTTCTCAAAGGCCGAGGGGATACCGATGTTCAGAATGCGCTTTGCCATGCCGCCCTCCAGCCGCAGGCAGGCCCGCAGCTCCAGGGGCAGCTGCCCCGCGGGGTCGGCGGCCCTGCGCAGGATCAGCACCGCCGCCAGCGCCCGGCCCACCAGCGAGGGGATCGCCACGCCCGCCACGCCCATCCCCAGGCCGAACACGCAAACTGCGTTGCCCGCCACGTTCACAAGGTTCATCAAAATGCTGATCCGCATGCTCACCTGGCTGTTGCCTAGGCTGCGGAACAGCGCCGCCCCCGCGTTGTACACCGCCAGAAACGGGAACGACAGGGCCGAGATCCGCAGGTAGGTCAGGGCGGCGGCCATCACGTCCGGCGCAATGGCGCCGAAAAACAGCCGCAGGATCGGCCGGGCCAGCGCAAGGCTCAGCGCCATCAGCCCAACGCCCGCAATGGCCGCAAGGCTGAACAGCTGCCCCGCGCCCGCCCGGGCCTTTTCCCGCTGCCTCGCGCCCAGATACTGGCTGATCACCACCGCGCCGCCGGTGGCCAGCGCCGCGAACAGATTGATGATCAATCCGTTGATCATGTCCACCAGCGAAACGCCCGAGATCGCGGCCTCCCCCGCATGGCTCACCATCATGGTGTCGGCAATCCCCACCGTCACCGCCAAAAACTGCTCGATGACCAGCGGCACCAGCAGGCGGCTGAGCTCCCTGCGGGTAAAAAGCGCGCCCTTTGTCGCTTCCATTTTGTCCTTTCCCCCTCCTGCGCCCCGCCCGGGACCCACGCCGGGGTGCGGCCCCGCTTTTTTCTTCCGGGGCCTTTCCCAAACCCCGTGCACACTTTACGGCCCCATTGTAGACCTTTGCCCCGCTTTTTGCAAGTATGGCCCCCGCAGCCCTTGTGCCCGGCGGTTGCCCGGGTGCGCCCCAGCGCATAGAATGGCGCACAGAACACTTGAAAGGAGAGGTTTTCCTCCATGAAAAAACTCTTGAACGCCGCCTTTGCCTACGGGCTGGCGGGGATCCTTGCCGGCCTGGCCTACCAGCTGCTGCTGCAGGTCTGGTGCTGCCCCGAATACGCCCCTCTTGCGGGGGTACATTCCCATCTTCTGGTGATGGGAATGCTGCTGTTCCTGGTGCTGCTCGCGCTGGAAAAGGTGCTGCACCTCACCTGCGACCACGGCTTCTGCGCCTTTTACATCACTTATAATGTGGGCCTTGCCGGCGCAGCGATCGTGATGGCCCTCAACAGCCTGGAATACCTTTGTGCGCTGCCCTATGAGCTCACCTGGTTTTTGTGCTTTCTGGGCGCTGCGTTCCACATCCTGCTGGCGGTGGGCCTGGGCCTTTTGTACGGCGTTCTGCGCCGCCGCATCCGGGCCTGCAGCTGCTCCGCCCACTAACAGGCTTCCATCCCTTCGCAAAAGCACCGGCCCCGGGCAGATGCTCCGGGGCCGGCGCTTTTCTCTTTTTCAGTGCGCCCGCCTCCCGGCGTACAGCCGGCGGGTTCGGGGCGCTTTTTGCAGTGGGCGGGCTCAGTCCAGCGCTTTCTCCAGGGCGTTCACCAAAAGCTCCAGCGCCTGCACCCGCGCATATTTTTTGTCCACCGACTGCAGGATGTGCCAGGGCGCATACTCGGTGCTGGTTTTTTGCAGCATCTCGTCCACCGCCTGCTCGTAGCCGTCCCATTTTTCCCGGTTGCGCCAGTCCTCGTCGGTGATCTTCCACTGCTTTTCGGGGCACTCCTGGCGCGCTTTAAAGCGGGCCAGCTGGGTGTCCTTGTCAATGTGCACCCAGAATTTCAGAATCACCGCGCCCCAGTCGGCCAGCTCGGCCTCGAACTCGTTGATCTCGTTGTAGGCCCGCTGCCAGTCGTTCTCCGCGCAAAAGCCCTCGATGCGCTCCACCATCACCCGGCCGTACCAGCTTCGGTCAAAAATGGCAATGTGCCCGGCCTTGGGCAGCCGGGTCCAAAAGCGCCACAGGTAGTGGCGCGCCTTTTCGTGGGGCTCGGGGCTGGCAATGGGGTTTACCTGGTAGCCCCGGGCGTCCAGCGCGGCGGTGACCCGCTTGATGTTGCCCCCCTTGCCCGCGGCGTCCCACCCTTCGTACACCACAATCACCGGCACTTTTTTCAAATACAGCCGGTTATGCAGCTGGCTGAGCCGTTTTTGCAGCTCCTTCTTGCGGGCTTCATACTCCTCGCCGGGCAGGGTTTTGTCCAGCTCCACCTGGCTGAGTTCCGGCATGGTGCGCAGCGGGAAGGTGTTCTGCAAAAGGGGCACCGCCAGGCTCTCGTTGTGCAGCGCGGTTTCAATGCCGGCGCACAGCGTTTCCAGTATCTGCAGCTCCGCCCACTTTTTTTCTGCAGCGTCCACCACATACCAGGGGCTGCTGGGCAGGTTGGTGGCGCGCATATATTCCTCAAACACCGTCAGGCACTCGTCGTAGTGTTTGTTCTGCCAGCGGTCGCTGTAGCTCACCCGCCAGGCGGTATCTGCATCCTCCAAAAGCCGCTCAATCCGCTTTTTCTGCTCCTTGCGGCCAATGTGCAAAAACAGCTTCATCACCAGGTAGCCGTTGTCGGTCAGGGTGCGCTCGAACCGGTTCACGCTGGCAATGCGCTTTTCATACTTTTCCCCCTCCAAATGGTCCCGCAGCCGCGCCTTCACCACCTCGTCCATCCAGCCGGAATCCAAAAAGGCAAACTTTCCCGCTTCGGGAATGGCCGCCATGTACCGGTGCAAAAAGGGAAAGCGCTGCTCCTCTTCGGTGGGCGCGCTCATGGAATTCACTGAGAAAAAGCGGGGGTCGATCTGCCGGATCACCCGGCCGATCATGCTGCCCTTGCCGGCGGCGCCCCAGCCCTCCACCAGCACCAGCACGGGCAGGCTGTGTTCCTTGATCTTCAGCTGCAGCGCCCCCAGCCGCTCCCGGGCGGCGGTCAGGCGGCGGGCCAGTTCTTCGCCCTCGGGCGGGCGGGGCGGGTTCCAGGATGTGAGCATAGTGATATTCTCCTTTCCAGTGTTGCGGCGGTCAGGGCCTTTTTGTTTATTATACCACTTAATTTGCCCGGCGCGCGCACAATCGAAACAATGGCGCGGCATGGCTGGCTGCCCTTTGGGCAGCCGGCCATGCCGTTTCCTTTTTATTCGCTTTCCGCCCCCATCATGCGGGCGCGCCATTTGCCCGGCGTCATGCCAAAGGTCTTTTTGAACTGCCGGGTAAAGCTGGTGGGGGTGGCAAACCCCGCCCGGCTGCCCACCTCCAGCACCGAGGTGTCGGTGTGCATCAGCAGCGCGCAGGCAGCCTCCATGCGGGTCAGCTGCAAATAGTCCAGCGGCGAGCACTCCATGATTTTTTGAAACATCCGCCGCAGGTGGGTCGGGCTGATGTGGCACAGCTGCGCCAGCTGGGGCACGGTGAGCGGCTCCATATAGCACATCGAGATATGCTCAATGGCGGGCGCAATGATCTGCAAATTGTTGCCGCGCGCGCCTGCCCCCGGCCGTTCCTCCTGCTGCATGCCGGCCCGCGCCATGCGCAGCAGCACCGCCACAAACGCCTGCCCCAGCCCGCGCACCGCGTCCTTATAGCCCTTTCCCCGCTCTTCCAGCTCCCGGATCATGCACCGCACGATCTCCACCATCTGGGGGGCCTCGCCCCAGGTAACGGTACAGGGCACAGGCGTTTTGCCGTACAGCACGGCCATCAGCGCCTGCTCCTGCCCGTGGCTCATGCGCGGCAAAAGGCCGATGGGGTCCAGATACAGCCATTTCCACCGGCTCACCACGTTGCGCTGGCTGGTGCAGAAATGCAGCGCCTTGGCCGGGATCAGCGAAACCGTTTCGGTGCAGTAGGGATACAGCACCCCGTCAATCAGCGAATACCCCTGTCCCTCATAGCAATACCCCACCTGCAGGCAGTTGTGAAAATGCACCATGGTAATGGCCTGGTAGGGGGAATACCACTTGTCGCCCTGCATCAGCTCAACGGGGAACTCCGGCGCAAGGTTCAGGCGGCAGAATTTCACCTCCCGGGCCTGGGATGGTTGATTTTGCATGTATTATGCTCCTTTTCGTATTTGCCGGGCGTTTTAACAGCATTATAATGAATTCAGAAAAGAAACACAAGGCTATTTTCTCTTTTTATTTTGGTTTTTAGTTGGAATATGTATCCAATTTTATAAAGATTTATTTTCTGTTTTTTATTCAAAAAGTGCACGCCGGTTTATGTCTGCCCGCAAAAGGAAAAATCCGCTTTCTTGCTTCTTCTTCCCCTCGTTCAGCCTATTAGCCTATTTAGGTCGAATGTGCATGTTACCGTTCTGCGCGGCGTCAGGGCCCGGCGCGGCGCACAGGCGGGGCGGCAGCGGGGGAGGGGCCTTTTGCGGGCCGGGCACAAGCCGTGAAACAAAAAATCGCCAAACCACAAAGGAGGAAAGAAACCATGAAACGCTTTATTGCCCTTGCAGTACTGGCCGCGCTGTGCCTCAGCCTTTTGGCGGGCTGCGGCCAGCCCGCCCCCTCGCAGAGCGCCGCCGCGCCCAGCCAAACGGCCTCTCAGCCGGCCGGCAGCGCGCCCGCCGCAAAAGAATACCCCGCAGGCAAAATGACCTTTTGGACCTATGGCATGCCGGAATACATGAAGCGCTATTTCGACGGCTACATCGCCCGCGAGGGCAGCGGCGCCCAGGGCGTCGAGGTCGAAATGGTAAACTATTCGGGCGAGGCCGAGGTGCGCCAGCAGGTCATGATGAGCCTGACCGCCGGCTCCACCGCAGACCTGCCCACGGCCATCTCCACCTTCCCCGTGAGCATGCAGGTGCTGGCCGAGAACGGCATTTTGAAGGACATCACCGACCAGGTGCAGCCCTATCTCGACCAGTTCATCCCCGGCGCGTTCGACCAGGCCACCTACAACGGCCGCATCTACGGCATCCCCTACGCCCTTCAGCCCAAAATGCTGTTCTACAACAACGACCTGTTTGAAGAATACGGCATCGACCCGGCGCGCATGTCCACCATGGACGGCTACATCGAGGTGGGCAAGGAACTGCTGGAAAAGAGCGGCGGCAAGGTGCAGCTGTCCTACGTGGATCCGGGCAGCTACACCTGGCGCTACTGGTTCCGCCGCGGGCTGATGCCCCAGGCCGGCGCCAAGATCTGGAGCGACGACGGCGCCTCCGTGGTGTTCGACACCGACCCCGGCACCAAGCTCGCGTTCAGCACCTTCCAGCAGCTGTTCGAGGGCGGTATGCTGTACAATGCCGCCACCTTCCAGCCCGCCCAGTACGAGGCCGCCCGTGAGGGCAAGATCGCCACGTTCTACATCGAGTCCTTCTGGGATTCCTACCTGCGCAGCAACCTGGCCGACATGAGCGGCTCCTGGCGCAGCATGCCCGCGCCCGTATTCAGCGAGGTGGGCACCGCCGGGGCGCAGGCCATCGGCATGTACTGCATCGTGGACAAGGAGAACGACCCCTACACCGACCTGTTTGTGGACATGATGCTGGACTTCAACCTGAACACCGAGGCCCGCAACGCCTGGTCCGACGAAATGATCGCCGAGGGCCTGCCCACCGAGCACCCCATCACCAAGGACATGCTGGCCGATCCTTATTGGAGCCAGCCCTCGGATTACTACGGCGGCGAGAGCTACAAGCAGATGGTCACCAAGGCCTACGAGAACCAGTCGGATAACCTGCCCGTCACCGAGAACGACGCCGAGGCCGACACCATCATCTCCTCCGAGCTGGAAAAATACGTGGCCGGCTCGCAGGATATGGACACCACCATTCAAACCATCGGCAAGCTGCTGCGGCAAAAGCTGAACCTGAAGTGACCTCTCTCCCAGGGCCTTTGGCGGCAGGCGCAACGCCCCTGCCAAAGGCCCTGGTCTTTTAGGAGGATGCAAATGACAAGCACAAAAAAAGCCGGACCGCCCCGCGCGCATTACCGCAAAAACGAGGTGTTTTACGGCTATCTGTTCATCGCCCCTTTTTACCTGCTGTTCCTGATCTTCCAGCTCTACCCCATGCTCTGGTCCTTTGTGCTGAGCTTTTACAAGTGGAACGGCATCAGCCCCAAAACCTTTGTGGGCCTGGCAAACTACAAGGCCGTGCTCAGCGACCAGATGTTTTGGGATTCCATGCTGAACACCTTCTGGTATCTGGCCGCAAACCTGTTGTTCATTCTGCCGCTGGCGCTGCTGCTCGGGCAGCTTTTGTGCAGCAGGTCCGTGCGCGCGCGCAAGCTGCACAAGACCATCCTGGTGCTGCCCTACATCACCTCCACCGCGGCGGCGGGCATTCTGTTCAGCATGCTGTTCGACGCGAACATCGGCGTGATCAACGGCCTGCTGCAAAAGCTGGGCCTGTCCGCCGTGCCCTGGCTCACCAGCGTGGAGTGGTCCAAGATGCCGGTAATGCTGCTCTCGATCTGGCGCAACACCCCTTGGTACATGCTGATCGTCATGTCCGCCATTCTGGGGGTGGACGCCCACCTGCACGAGGCCGCCCGCATCGACGGCGCAAACGCGTTTCAGCGCATGGTGCACATCACCCTGCCCGCCATTGCGCCGGTGCTGTTTTTCAGCCTTATCAACCTCACCATCGACTCGGCCCGCATTTTTACCGAACCCTATATCCTCACAAAGGGCGGGCCCGGCTCCTCCAGCCTGTCGGTGGTGCAGTACCTGTACACCACTGGCTTCGATTCCTTCCAGCTGGGCTATGCCTCCACCATCGGCTACATGCTCACCTTCGTTCTGCTGATCGTGTCGGTGTTCTATTTTATCAGCCTGCGCAAGCAGAGCGGGGAGGGATAAAAAATGGACCGTTTCAACCGTCATATGGGCCGCTTTGCCCTGAACCTCGCCATGGTGCTGTTCTCGCTTTTGGCCCTGTTCCCCCTGTGCTGGGTGGCGCTCACCGCCTTCCAGCCCACCGACCAGGGCGTGAGCTTTGTTTTGGCCGACATCCTGGCCAAAAAGCCCACCCTGCAGAACTTCGTGCGGGTTTCCGAGCTCATCCCCATGGCGCAGAACTTCTGGAACAGCGTGGTGGTGTCGGTGGTGGGCACCCTGCTCACCCTGTTCTTCTGCGCGCTGGCGGGCTATGCCTTTGCCAAGTTCCGCTTTCCCGGGCGGGACGCGCTGTTTTTGCTGCTGCTCCTCACCATGGTCATCCCCCCCGAGGTGTGCATCGTACCGCTGTTCGTGGTCATGCGCCGGCTGGGGTGGATCAACAGCATGCTCTCGCTCATCATTCCCCGCGCCGCCACAGCGGTGGGCATCTTTTACATGCGCCAGTACATCGGCCAATACCCCACCGAAATCCTGGAGCAGGCCCGCATCGACGGCTGCCGCGAGTTCGGCATCTTCTGGCGGGTCGTGGTGCCCGGCATCACCCCGGCGCTGGCCTCCTGGGGGGCGATCTCGCTGATCGCCCGCTGGAACGACTTCATGCTCCCCATGATCTTTTTGCGGGACCCCAAAAAGCAGACCCTGATGGTGGCGATCTCGCAGCTCCCGGTGAGCGACGGCCTTTCCACCCCCTGGCCGGTGGTCATGGCCGGCATCGCCATTGCCACGGTGCCCCTGCTCATCGCGTTCATCATCCTGCAAAAATACGACATTGCCGACCTGATGGCCGGTTCGACCAAAGGCTGACCGGCAGCCGCCCCATTATTTTTTAGGAGGAACTCTATCATGGAACTGCAAAAGCTGTATTTCAGCGCCCCCACGCCCGACGCACCCTATTACTTTGTAAAAGCAGCCCTCACCGGCGCCCCGGATGTTGAGCTGGAAGTCGCCGAGGTGCGGGTGAACGGGGTTCGCAGCCGCGATTTTTCCGTCGCGAACGACGGTGCCAAGGCGGTGCCCGCCGTGTGGCGCGCGGGTGCCGCCCAGCGCCACCTGTATCTCCGGCTGGACTGGCAGAAGGGCGACGAGTTCGACATTGAACTGGACCTGAAAGCCCCCGGTGCCGCCGCGCCCGAGACCCTGTGCGCCCGCTTTGTTGCCGACGGCGAGCACGGCTACTGGAACAAGGCCTGGAAGTACTACGCGAGCCATGTGCTCAAAGAAACCAGCGGCCGCGCCCGCGTGCAGGAACCTGTGCACCTGGTGCTGGGCCTTTATATGGACCGGCTCACCGACCCGGAAGCCGAGCTGCGGGTGGTGGAGATCGACCCTGCCACCGGCGCCGCGGCCGAGGTTCGCAGCCAGGTGTATTCCAGCTCAAGCTGGGACAAATGGCAGAACATCAACTGCCAGCCCACCACCACCGTGCAGATCGCCTTTTTGGCGGACGTGCCCGCAAATACCAGCAAGGTGTTTTTGATCTTCTACGGCAACCCCGGCGCGCAAAAGCCCAACTACCCCACCGACCTGAAGCTCTCGGGCGAGGGTTACGGCCTGTCCATCGAGAACGCTTATTACACCGTGAACCTGCACAAAGAGAGCGGCTCCATTGATGAGATCCTGCCCAAAAGCCGGCCGGGCCTCGTTTACTGCCACCACCTGGAAACCAACGGCGCGCTGCAGTGGAACCCGGGCATCTACGCCCCGCCCAAAACCTGGATGCACGCGTCGGACTGGGTCTACCCCGCCAACTTCAAGGTCATCGCCGGCCCCATTTTTGTAATGGTCAAGCGCTTTGACCCCATTGTGGACTACGAGGAGGTCGAGTGCTCCATCACCTACACCTTCTATTCCGGCAACCCGGGCGTGACGGTGGAATCCAACATCGACGTGACCCGCGATCTGGACGTGGTAGCCCTGCGCAACGGCTCGGTGGTGCTGAACAAGGAAACTACCGGCGACTTTGTGTGGCAGGACGTGGATCACACCGTTAAAAACGTGCACATCACCGATCTGCCCCGCCACCCGGTCAAGGGCATGGTGTTCGACGCCCGCACCCCGTGGTTTGCCTTCTACAACCGCACCGAGGGCAACGCCCTGGGCGTTTTGAACCTGGAGTTCGGCGGCGTGCGCCGCGAGGGTGGCCTGATCGAGGCCGAACCCTATTACTACCTGCACTGGGGCCCCTGGTTCTATGTGTCCCGCCCCATCATCTACACCTTTACCTCCAACAACCCCCAGCGGGTCATGCACATGACCGCGGGCACCAGCTTTTTTGAAAAGTACCAGCTGTACCCCTTCGAGGTGGGCAGGGGCGAAGCGGAATATGACGACTTTACCCCCCTGGCGGACGCATGGGCCCTGGCGGCCGAGCCGCTGTCCAAAACCGCGGCCAAGTTCGACACCGACACCCGCGTGCCGGACGAGTGGGTCCCCCCCATCCTGGTGAGCCATTTTGAAGAACTGGTCGATTGACCCCAAGGAGGCCTTTCATGGACGCAAGAGAGCGTTTTTCTGAATTTTTAGCCGGGCAGGGCTACACCGGGGGCGTGCCCGCCGCCTTTTTCCAGCACTTTGGCCCGGGGATCCGCCACGGGCAGGCGGCCCTGGACGCGCAGCTGGACTTTTTCGAGGCCACCGGTATGGACATGGTCAAGATCATGTTCGACGATATCTATCCCCAGATCCCCGGCATCCATTCCCCCACCGACTGGGCGCGCATCCCCACCTTCCGCCGCAGCGACCCGGTGTTCACCCAGCAGATCGACCTGGCACGCCAGGTGGTGGAGCGGGCGGGCAAAAAAGCCTATGTGTTCCAGACCATTTTCACCCCCTACGTGAGTGCAGGCTGTTCGGTGAGCGGCCTTGTGGACTGGGACGAGATCATCAGCCCGCACCTGCTGCTGGATCCGGAGGCGGTCTGCGCCGGGCTGCAGAACATCTGCGGCGTGCTGGCCGGTTTCGCGCAGGACCTGGCGGCCACCGGCATCGACGGGTTCTATGTATCCGTGCAGGGCGGCGAGCGCGCTCGGTATCCCCGCTCCTTTTTCCGGCAATGGCTCAAGCCCATCGACCTGGCCTTCTTAAACGCCCTGCGGTCCACCGGCAAGCTCGTGTTCATCCATTTCTGCGGCGTGGGCATGCGGCTGGAGGAATATCTCGATTACCCCGGCGACGTCGTCAACCTGGCCGTGCACGGCAACGGGGTTTCGCTGGCCGGGGCCGCCGGCCTGTTCCGCCGCCCCGTCATGGGCGGGCTGGACAACACCGGCGTCATCTGCACCGGCACCGAGGCCCAGATCCGCGCCGAGGTCGAGCGCACTCTGCGCGCCGCCCCCGCCGGGGTTATGCTGGGGGCCGACTGCACCATCCCGCGGGAGGTCCCCGCCGAACACCTGCGCTGGGCCGTGGAGGCCGCCCATGCGTTCCGCGGTTAGAAAGGAGTTCCCTCATGAACGAGCTTCTCACAAGCTACAAAAACTCCATCACCGGCCTGCTGGATCAGCTGCTGTGCACCCAGCAGGAGGCGATTGAACAGGCCGCCGGTGTTCTGTGCGCCGCCATTCTGGAAGACAGGCGCATCCATCTGCTGGGCGCCGGCGCCCATTCGCAGCTGGCAGTGGAAGAGGTTTTGTGGCGCGCCGGCGGCCTTGCCGCCTGGAACCCCATCCTGGACCCCGGCACCAGCCTTGTGCACGGTGCCAAGCGCAGCGTGAGCTTTGAGCGGCTGCCCGGCTACGGGGTGGGGGTGCTGAACGCAAACCGCGTGGGCGAAACCCCGGGTGAAACCCTCATCCTGGTGGATGCCTACGGCATCTCCCCGCTCTCGTTGGACCTTGCCCTGGAATGCCGAAAGCGCGGGGTCTACACCATCGGCGTCACCTCCCCGGCTTACGGCCTCGCCACCCCGGAAGACAGCCCCCTGCGCCACCCCAGCCGCAAAAACCTGTTCGGCGAGGTGGATCTCGTCATCAACAGCGGCGTCCCTCTGGGCGACGCGGTGGGCAGGGTGCCCGGCTTTGCCCAGCCGGTGGGCTCCAGCTCCACCTTTTGCAGCTGCATGGCGCTGGAATTGCTGGTGCTTGCCACGGTGCAAAAGCTGGTGGAGGCCGGGGCCGAGCCCCCGGTGTTCATGAGCGCCAACCTGCCGGAGGGCGACGCCGCAAATGCCCGCTGGGAGGCAAAATACGCCCCCCGTGCGCGCTGCCTGCTGTAGCTCCGCTTTTCGGGGCTCCAAAAGCGCTTTCTCCGCCTTTAAAATGCCTTTTTCAAATGTTTTCTCCAAAGCAAAAGCCCCCCTGCGGCGCAGGGGGGCTTTTGTGTTTTGTATCTCAGGGGGCCGGTTCCGCGGGCCCGGCGGGAGCGGGCTGCTGCCCTGTTTCCCCTTTTTCGCCCGGCTCCGGGGGGGCCGTGTCCTCTTTTTCGGCCTCCGGGTCCGCCTCGGCGGGTGCGCTGCCCAAATCCGTTTGCTCCGCTTGCTCGGGCTCCGGCGCCTCCTGCGTTCCGGCGGTCTGCTCCGGGGGCTCCGCTGCTTTTTTGCGGCGGGGCCGGTCGCCCTGCTTTTGCCCCAGGGCGCGGTTCACCAGGGCCAGGGCCCCGGCCAGCGCCGCCAGCAGGGCAAACCCGCCTGCCAGCCACCGCCAGCCGCCCTGCAGGGCGGCAAAGATCGCTGAAAGCTCCACTCCGGCTTCTCCCCCTTTTGTCTTGTGGCTGCCGGGGCGGCTCAGCCGCCCTCGGCCACGTGGGTGCGCACCAAAGCGCGCTTGAGCTTGGCCTGGGCCAGTTCCATCTCCCGGGCGTCCAAATCCTTTTCGGCCAGGCGGGCCTTCGCCTTTTCCTGCGCGGCCCGGGCGCGCTGTGCGTCAATGTCCTCGGCCCACTCAAAGGTGGTGGCCACCAGCCGCGCGCGGCCCTTGGCCACGGCCAGCATGCCGCCGATGCAGGCGGCGCGGCGCACCGTGCCGTCCTCCAGGGTAACACGCGCCTCGCCCATGCCCAGCGCTGTCAGGTAATCGCAGTGCCGGGGCAGGATGCACACATCCCCCGCAATGGTGCGGCAGAACAGCTTTTGGGCCTGCCCGTCAAAGGCGCTGCCGTCCGGCGTTACGATCTGCAGCTGGAAGGTGCTCATGCTCCTTCCCCTTTCTTTGCCTTTGCCACCACCTCGTCAATGGTGCCGGCGAACAGGAATGCAGACTCGGGCAGCTCGTCGTGCTTGCCCTCCAAAATTTCCTTAAAGCCCCGCACAGTTTCCTTCAGGGGCACGTACTTGCCCTCCATGCCGGTAAACTGCTCGGCCACGGTAAAGGGCTGGCTCAAAAAGCGCTGGATCTTGCGGGCGCGGTTCACGGTGATCTTGTCCTCTTCGCTCAGCTCGTCCATGCCCATGATGGCAATGATGTCCTGCAGCTCCTTGTAGCGCTGCAGCACCTGCTGCACGCCCCGGGCCACCTGGTAGTGCTCCTCGCCCAGCACGTCGGGCGACAGGATGCGGCTGCTGGATTCCAGCGGGTCCACCGCCGGGTAAATGCCCAGGCTCGCAATGTTGCGGCTCAGCACGGTGGTGGCGTCCAGGTGGGCAAAGGTAGTGGCGGGGGCCGGGTCGGTCAGATCGTCGGCCGGCACATACACCGCCTGCACGCTGGTAATGGAGCCCTCTTTGGTGGAGGTGATGCGCTCCTGCAGCGCGCCCATCTCGGTGGCCAGGGTGGGCTGGTAGCCCACGGCGCTGGGCATACGGCCCAGCAGGGCCGACACCTCGCTGCCCGCCTGGGTAAAGCGGAAGATGTTGTCGATGAACAGCAGCACGTCCTGGTGCTCCTTGTCGCGGAAGTACTCGGCCATGGTCAGGCCCGAAAGGCCCACCCGCATGCGGGCTCCCGGCGGCTCGTTCATCTGCCCGTAAACGAGGGCCGTCTTGCTCAGCACGCCGGACTCCTTCATCTCGTTGTACAAATCGTTGCCCTCGCGGGTGCGCTCGCCCACGCCGGTAAATACCGACAGGCCGCCGTGCTGCTTGGCAACGTTGTTGATGAGCTCCATGATGAGCACGGTCTTGCCCACGCCGGCGCCGCCGAACAGGCCGATCTTGCCGCCCTTTGCATAGGGGCAGATCAGGTCCACCACCTTGATGCCGGTCTCCAGGATCTCGGTGGTGTTCTGCTGGTCCTCGTAGCTGGGCGGGTCGCGGTGGATGGGCCAGCGCTCCTCAATGGGCGGGGCGGGCATGTCGTCCACCGGTTCGCCCAGCAGGTTGAAAATACGGCCCAGGCACTCCTTGCCCACCGGCACGGTGATGGGGCCACCGGTGTCCACGGCCTTTGCGCCGCGCACCAGGCCGTCGGTGCTGCTCATGGCAATGCAGCGGGCCACATTGTCGCCAATGAGCTGCGCCACCTCCACCGTGAGGGGCTTGCCGCCGTTGTCCACATGGATGGCGTTGAGCAGCTCAGGCAGCTCTCCATCCGGGAATCTGATATCCAGCACCGGGCCGGTGATCTGCACCACGGTGCCTTCGTGTTGCTTGGGCATGCGCATATCTCCTTTTTGGGGCGGGCCGGTCTATTGCTCGGCGCCCGCCACGATTTCCGTGATCTCCTGGGTGATGGCCGCCTGCCGGGCCCGGTTGTAATGCAGGCTCAATTCGTCGATCATCTCTCCGGCGTTCTTGTTGGCTGCGTCCATGGCGGTGCGCCGGGCTCCCAGCTCGCTCGCCACCGACTCGCACAGCGCCCCGTAGATCAGCCCCGCCAGGTACTCGGGCACAATGGCGTTGTACACCTCTTCGCTGGAGGGCTCGTACAGGGTCAGCGAGCGGGGGGCGCTTGTCTTGGCCACCGGCTCGTAATTCAGGGGCAGCAGCTTTAAAATGGCCGGCTGCTGGCTCAGCATGGACACAAAGTTTGTATAGGCCACAAAGATCTCGTCGTACTCGCCGGCCAAAAAGCCTTTTGCAAGGGTGCTGGCCACCGAAAAGCAGCCGCTCACCTCCACCTCGGCCGCAAGGCCGTACCGCTCGGTCACAATGGGCACCTTGCGCCGCTGGTAATGCTCCAGCGCTTTTTTGCCCACGGGCAGCACGCACCAATCCTTGCCCTCTGCGTGGGCGGCCACCGCCTTTAAAATATTGGCGTTGTAGCCGCCGGCCAGGCCCCGGTCGCCCGCGATCACCACATAGCAGCTGCGCTTTACCGGCCGCTGGGCGATGTAGGGCGAGGTGAACTCCACGCTCGAGTAGGCGATGTCGGTCAGGGCCATGTGCAGCACGTCGAAGTAGGGGCGGCTTTTTTCCACCCGCTCCTTAGCGCGCCGCAGCTTGGAGGAGGCCACCAGCTCCATGGCCTTGGTGATCTGCATGGTGCTCTCCACACTTTTAATGCGGAGCTTGATGTCTTTCATCGACGCACCTGCCATGCGCTCTCCTCCTTACTTGTGGGTATCGCAGAACTGTTTGGTATAGGCCGCAAGCACGGCGTTCAGTTCCTTTTCGGTGTCCGCTTCCAGCTTGCCGGTGGTGCGGATCGCCTCCAGCACCGCCAGGCCCTGGGCGTCCAGGTAGGAATACAGGCCCCTCTCATACTCTTTCACGCCGGGCACGGCCACCTCTTTCAGGTAGTCATGGGTGACGGCGTAGATGATGCACACCTGTTTTTCCACCGGCACAGGGCTGTTGCGGTCCTGTTTCAGCACCTCCACGATGCGCTCGCCCTGGGCCAGGCGCGCCTTGGTGTCCGCGTCCAGGTCCGAGCCGAACTGCGCGAAGGACTGCAGCTCCCGGTACTGGCTGTAGATGAGCTTCAGGGTACCGGCCACCTTTTTCATGGCCTTGATCTGGGCGTTGCCGCCCACGCGGCTCACCGAAATGCCGGGGTTCACCGCGGGCATCACGCCCGAGTGGAACAGCTCGGTCTCCAAAAAGATCTGGCCGTCGGTGATGGAAATAACGTTGGTGGGGATGTAGGCCGAAACGTCGCCCGCCTGGGTTTCAATGATGGGCAGCGCGGTCAGGCTGCCCCCGCCGTATTCGGGCGCAATGCGGGCTGCGCGCTCCAACAGGCGGCTGTGCAGGTAGAACACGTCGCCGGGGTAGGCCTCGCGGCCCGGCGGCCGGCGGATCAAAAGGCTCAGCGCCCGGTAGGCCACCGCATGCTTGGAAAGATCGTCGTAGATCACCAGCACGTCCCTGCCCTGTGCCATAAAGTATTCGCCCATGGCGCAGCCCGAGTAAGGCGCAATGTACTGCAGGGGCGCCATCTCGCTGGCGGTGGCGCTCACCACAATGGTGTAATCCATGGCGCCGTTTTCTTCCAGGGTGCTCACCAGCTGGGCCACGGTGCTCTGCTTCTGGCCGATGGCCACGTAGATGCAGATCACATCCTGCCCTTTCTGGTTGATGATGGTGTCGGTGGCAATGACCGTTTTGCCGGTCTGCCGGTCGCCGATGATCAGCTCGCGCTGGCCGCGGCCGATGGGGATCATGCTGTCGATGGCCTTGATGCCGGTCTGCAGCGGCACCGAAACGCTTTTGCGCTGGATGATGCCGGGCGCGGGCGACTCGATGGGCCGGTATTCGGCGGCCTCCACAGGCCCCTTGCCGTCGATGGGCTGGCCCAGGGCGTTCACCACGCGGCCGATCATTCCCTCGCCCACCGGCACGCTCACCACCTTGCCGGTGCGCTTTACCACGCTGCCCTCTTTCAGGCCCGCGTCGCTGCCCAGCAGCACGATGGACACGCTGTTTTCTTCCAGGTTCTGGGCCATACCGTACTCGCCGTTCTCAAACTGCACCAGCTCGCCGCTCATGCAGCTTTCCAGCCCCACGGCCCGGGCGATGCCGTCGCCCACCAGGATCACGGTGCCGGTCTCGCTCTGCTCGATCACATTCTCGTAGTGCTTGATCTCGGCCTTGATGATCCGGGAGATCTCTTCAGGTTTTAATTGCATCCTATCACCTTCTCACTAAACAGTGGCCGCAAGGCGGCGGCGCAGCGCGTCCAGCCGGTTCTGCACCGTGCCGTCCAGCTGCGTTCCGCCCACTTCCAGCCGCACGCCGCCGAGGCAGGCGGGGTCCACCCGCGAGCTCAGGGCAATGGTCTTGCCGGTCAGCGCCGCGAGCTTTGCCCGCAGGGCTTCGGCCTGCCGCCCGGTCAGGGGCACCGCGCTCACCGCCGTGGCCTCCAGAATGCCGTGGGCCTGGTTATAGCGGGCCCGGTATTCTTCGGCACAGTCCGGCAGGGCGCGGATCTCGCCCTTTTCGCATAAAAGCTTTAAAAAGTTCAGCAGATACGGCTCTACCTGGCCGCGGAACGCCTTGTCCAGCGCGGCGCACCGGTCTGTTTTCGGCACGCTGGGCATGGCCAGCAGCTTTACATAGGCCGGGTATTCGGCAAAGAGAGCGCGCACCCCGTCCAGCTGCGAAAGCACGGCCTCGTCCAGGCCTTCCTCCGCCGCCAGCTCATACAGCGCGCCGCCGTACATCTTGCCCGCTTCGGTCATGAGGCGTCACCCACGTTCTTGATGAACTCGTCGATCAGGGCCTGGTGGTCTTTTTCATCGATCTCGCGCTCCACCACCTTGCTGGCGATCTCCATCGCCATGCCGCCGATCTCGTCCTTCACCTCGTTCAGCGCCTTTTTGCGCTCCTGCTCGATCTCGCTCTCCGCGCGCTCCTTTATGCGGCGGGCGCTGGCCGCAGCCTCGGCCAGCAGCTCCTCGCTGCGCTGGCCGGCCGCGCGGGTCGCGTCCTCCACAATGCGCGCGGCCTCGCCGCGGGCGCCCGCCATGCTCTGCTCATACTCGGCCTGCATGGCCTGGGCCTGCTCCCTGGCGCTGCGCGCCTCGGCCATCACCGCGTCGGCGGCGGCCTGGCGCTCTGCCAGGATCTTCTGCACGGGCTTAAACAGGAACTTCTTCACCAGCAGCGTCAGGATCAGCAGGTTGCACAGCTGCGAGATCATCTCCCAGGGCGCAATGCTGATCAGTTCTTGATATTGTGGCAATGGTCATTCCCCTTTCTGGGTTTCGTGCTCCGCGCTCACAGCAGGCCGATGAACATGCGGGGTGCCAGGAAGATGAGCAGCAGGCCGGTCACGAAACCGTAGATGCCGGTGGTCTCGGCCACGGCGCAGCCCAGCAGCATGGTGCTGGTAACACTGCCCTTGCACTCAGGCTGGCGGCCAATGGCGGCGCAGGCCTGGCCCACGGCATACCCTTCGCCGATACCAGGGCCGATACCGGCGATCAGTGCGAGACCTGCGCCGATGGCGCAGCCGGCCAGAACGATTGCTTTGTCCAACATGGAAATTTTCCTCCTAAAATGTTTTTTACAATCGAATGCTGTTTTTTATCCTCGCGCGGCGGGATCGCCGCGGAAAATCACAGAAGCCGCCTTACTCCTCGTCGGTCTGGGCGGCGTTGGCGATGTACATCATGGTGAGCATGCAGAAGATGAACGCCTGCATAAAGCTGCTGAACAGGTCAAAATAGACCGACAGCACCGCCGGGATGCCAACCTGCAGAAACGGGATCCCCCCCAGGATGCCGCTCAGCGCGCTTCCCACAGCCCCCGGCAGCCAGCCGGCCAGCAGGCTTATCAGCCCATGGCTGGCCGCCGCCAGCGCCGCGTACACCAGGGTGCTGATGACCCCGCCCGCCACAATGTTGCCGAAGTGACGGAACGCCATCGAGATGGGGGTCGCCAGCTCGCTGATAATGTTGAACGGGGTAAACGCCCAGATGGGGGTGGTGAAGCCTTTCAGGTACCCCCCAAAGCCGTTTGTTTTGATCTTGGTAAAGGTGATCATGCAGAACACCAGGATCGCCCAGGAAAGCTCTGTGGACAGGTTGCTGGTGGCGGGGAACGCCCCCACCAGGCTCGACAGGCTGCACAGGGCCGACAGGCTGAACAGCGCCCCGATGAAGGGGCCGAAGTGGGCATAGCGCTCGCCCATGTTGCCGTTCACAAAATTCTGGCAGGTGTTTACCAGCAGCTCTGCCACCACCTGCTTTTTGCCCACGCCCTCCACCTTGAGGCCGCGGGTCAGCCAGATGCAAAGCCCTGTGACGACCAGCATCACCACCCAGGCGTTCACCATGCTGGCCGTGATGGGGATCCCTCCAAAAACCGGGATCGTATAGTAGATCTGAGCGCCGTTGATGCTTATATCCATGCTTCGCTCATTCCCCCTTTTGTTCCTCCGGCGCCTCCCCGGGCTCCGGGCCGTCTTTTTTGTAGTGCCCTGTGAGCTGCATCACCGCAATGGTGAGCCGGGGCAGCAGCAGCGGGACCATGGCCGCCACCCAGTTGAAAAACGGCACCGCCACCGCGAGAATGAGCCACAGCACCAGCAGCAGCATGCGCATGTTATAAGAGAACTGCATCATCTTGCGGCCGCGGCCCTCGTTGCTTTGGTTTGCCACCCGCTGCACGGTCACCCCCAGCAGCAAAAAGTTCGCCACCGCCAAAACACCGCCCAAAAGCCCGCTGACCACCACGCCCCAGTCCGCGCGGCCAATCAGGGCGAACACCGCCAGCATCACCGCCACGCCGGCGGCGGTGCCCACCGCAATGTGGGTCGTTTCTTTTTTTACTGCAGGCTGCAATTTCATCTGCGCCGCTCCCCCCATTTTATTGATGGTCGTTAAAAGCGGGCGGGTCCTTTTTGTGGCCCCGCTCGCTTTTTCTCTGGGTATACTTATAAAAATTGTAAAAGCCGACGGCGGCCGCGCCAAAGCCCAGCCCCAGCGCGGGCAGCATGGTCCAGGCCGGCCAGCCCAGCCGGCCGATGGCCCACCAGCACACCGCGGCGCACAAAAGGGGCGGCGTGATCAGCGAGATGCCCAGTTGGGTAAGCCACGCCAGCTCCCGGAACGCCTTCAGCCAACCCTGCACTTCGCCGCTCTCCTCCCCGCCCTGTCCTGAATCCATACGACCTTATTATACCAAAGGGGGCGGGCAAGTACAATTCTTTTTAAAAACCACTTGTAAAATTTTTGTGCATATCTTTAGACATTTCGCAGGCTCTGTCCGTTTTTTCCCGGTTTGCGGCAGGCTTCGCGCCCGGGCGGCGGTCCGCCTGCCCGCCAAAGCGCCCCTTCCAGGGCGGCGGCCCCTGTGTAAACAGCCGTTTTCGCTTCGCCATGTTTGTTGTATAAATACAATAAACATGGTATAATTAAATACAACTTCGCGCCCCGGCAGCCCGGGGTGCGAAGGCATAAAAAATTCCCATGGAATGTAAAACAGGGGGTGGCTGCATGCTGCTTTCCATCGTGGTGCCCTGCTACAACGAGCAGGAGGCACTGCCGCTTTTTTATACCGAGATCACCCGCGTGGCCGCCGGGATGCAGGCCAGCCACGGGGCTGCCTTCGAGTTCATTTTTGTGGACGACGGCTCCAAAGACGATACTTTAAAGATCGCCCGCGAACTGCACGAAAAAGATCCCCGGGTGCGCTACATCAGCTTCAGCCGCAATTTCGGCAAGGAGGCGGGCATCCTTGCCGGCCTGCAGGCTGCAAAGGGCGAGTACGTGGCCATGATGGACGCCGACCTGCAGGATCCCCCCGCCCTTTTGCCCCAAATGCTGGACGCCCTGCTGCACGAGGATTACGACTGTGCGGCCACCCGCCGCACCAACCGCAAGGGCGAGCCTCCCATCCGCAGCTTTTTTGCCCGCATGTTCTACAAGCTCATCAACAAAATGAGCGACGCCGACATTGTGGACGGCGCGCGGGATTACCGCCTGATGCGCCGCCGCATGGTGGACGCCATTTTGTCCATGCCCGAATACAACCGTTTCTCCAAGGGCATCTTCGGCTGGGTGGGCTTTAAGACCAAATGGCTGGAATACGTGAATGTGGAGCGGGTCGCCGGCGAGACCAAGTGGAATTTCTGGAAGCTGTTCCGCTATTCGCTGGAGGGCATCATCGGCTTTTCCACCGCCCCCCTCGCCCTGGCAAGCCTTTTGGGCATCTTTTTCTGCCTGCTGGCGTTTGTCCTGATCGCGGTCATCATCGTGCGCACCCTTGTTTGGGGCGACCCCACCAGCGGCTGGCCCAGCATGGTGTGCATCATCTTTTTGTGCAGCGGCGTGCAGCTGTTCTGCATGGGGGTGCTGGGCCAGTACCTGGCCAAGACTTATATGGAAGTGAAGCACCGGCCTGTGTACATCGTGCGGGAGACCGAGCAGAGCGAGGCTTGAGCCCGGCCCTTCTTTTTACGATCGTCCGGCGGCACAAACACCGGCCTCATTTACAGCCCCATGTCCGTAACCCAGCGCTAAAAACCCAGGCCACACGGGGCAGGCGGCTGAAGGAATGCGGGGTACAAGTGAATAGTTAAGGGAAGGGGACGGTTTGCGCCGTCCCCTTCCCTTGTTTATTCCTGTGGGATTTTGATTTCCGTCCCCACGGGGATGGAGTTGGGGTCTTTGATCAGGGTGCCGTTCAGCGCCACGATCTCGGCCACCGTGCAGTGATGGAGCCGCGCCAGGTCCCAGAGGGTATCGCCGTACACGATCACATGGGTGATGTACTTTTTCGTATCGGGCGTGATGGCGTCGGTCCTGGTCAGCAGGCCCTTGGCGTTGAAGCGGCAGATGGTGCCGTCGATGGTCCTGTCGCCGGTGACGGGCTTACCGTTCACATAATACATCCGCGCGCCGCTGTCGTTTTTGTCCCAGCCCTGGGCGGTCTGGGGGTCGATCACCAGCTCCACATAGCGGTGAAGCGCGGCGGCGGCCTCGGCGCGGGTGGCGGTTGCGGTGGGGGCGAAGCGCTTTTCGTCCTTGCCCACCAGGATCCCGGCCATCTGCATGGCCTTCACGGCGTCCGCCGCCCAGCCCGCAATACTGGCGTTGTCAGAAAAGCGGGCGGCCTCGCGGGTCTTGGGCAGGGTGTAGCCCATGGCCCTGGCGTAGTTCGCCATGATGACCGCCATCTGCTGCCGGGTGACGAGCTTGTTCGGGGAGAAGGTGGTGGCCGTTGTGCCGCTCACCACGCCCTTGCAGGCCGCCCAGTTCACATAGGGGGCGTAGTCGGCGTCCGCTTTCACGTCGGTAAATTTGCCGGTCCGGTACTGCGCCGGGTCGATGCCCGCCAGCCGCCCCAGGGCGGTCACGAGCATCCCTCGCGTCACGCCGGTGTTGGGGCCGAAGGTGGTGGCGCTGGCGCCGTTCAGCAGGCCCCGGCTCACCACAAAGTCAATATCCGATCTTGCCCAGTGGCCCACGGTGTCGGTGAACGCGGGCGGGGCCTTGTAGCCAACGCCGTACACGCTGAAATGCTCCGCCGTGAACAGAACGGCCTTTGCGTCCTCGTCATAGCTGGATTTGTCCAGCCAAACCGCCTTGCCGCCGTCCGCATAGACCGCGTACAGGGCGCCGTCCCGCTCGGAGGGGGCGGGGGTGTAGAACAGGGCCACGGCCACCCCGCCCACGCTGGGCAGCTTCACCGTTTGGCCGCTCCGCTGGTAGCTGATGGTCAGGTCGTAGGCCGGGCGGCTGCCGATGGCGGCCAGCGCCTTGCCGGTCACGGTGGCCTTGTCCGCTGCGAAGGTGACCGCCCCGCTGGTCTGCCGCACGATCTGCTCCAGGGCGCTGTGGTCAAAGGTCATCGTCACCGCGCCGCCAAAGTCCAGCTTAAGGCTCCCAATGCCGGAGCTGGCCAGTCGCCGCAGTGCGCTTTGTTCCAATGTGACCTTGGTTGTGCCGCCGGGCAGCTTTGCGGCCAGCACAATGTCGCTGGTCCTGCTCCCGCTCCTTTCAGCCGCCTTTTTTGCAGTGTTCAGGGCATGGATGACCCGCTGACTGGGGATGGTCACGCTGCCGCCCCTGCCGGGATCGGAGATGAGGATCTCGCGGAGGACCGGCGTGTTGAGCGTGTTGGACGTGCTGCCGCTGGTGATCCCGCCGCCGGTGGAACTGCCGCCGGTGGAACTGCCGCCAGTGGAACTGCTGCCAGTGGAACTGCTGCCAGTGGAACTGCTGCCAGTGGAACTGCTGCTGGGGGAACTGCCGCTGGTGGAACTGCCGCCGTCCTGCTTGGGCTTGGTAGAGATCGTTGCCGTGGGGCCTGCCGGGGAGGCCGCGTAGTTTCCTGTGGCGGCGTAGCGCACGGTGAAGGTGTAGCTGGTGCCTGCGGAAAGGCCGCCAAACTCCGGGCTTGCCTGCCACGTTGCGCCGCCGTCTTTGCTGTACTCCGCCGCCGCGCCGCTGGCGGCACTGGCCGCGACGGTTTGCAGCTTGATGCGGTCGGTTCCTATGGCGTCCTCTTTGGGCGCTGCGGTGGGGGCGGCTTGGGTGGCTATTGTAATGATAAACTTCGCTGTCTGCTCGTCCACCGCCTTGTAAATTCCGCTCGCCGCCGCAGAAACGCCTACATAATAACTTCCTGCATCGGTAGGGGCAACATCAAGCTGGCTGCCCTTAGAGCCGCCATTGTCGGCGTACCATTTCACAAACACCTTGCTGTTATCGTTGCCGGTATAGGTGTAACGGGGGGTAAAGGGGCCGCCGTTGTAGGTTTCGGTTCGGTCGGAAAGCCCGGTGATCTCGGCTGTCAGCTTGTAGCTGTCGGGGCTGATGGTGCCGGTACCGGTAAGAGTGCCGTTGTTTGTCAAGGTCACGCCTTCTGGTATGGTGAGGCTGCTGCCCTGGGGAATTTCCAGACTATTGCCGTTGGGGATTGTCAAATCAGCCGAAAGGGTTTGGTCGCCGTAGACCTTGCCGCTGTTGCCCTCGAAAATAATGCCGCTCCAATTGTTCTGATTTGTCTTATTACCAATGGACGAGGCGATGATAAAGGCGCTGCCCGTGGTTCCATCTGTGCTGGTAGAGAATGTACCGTGAGCGGCGGCGCCGTTGATACCGCGGCCGATGCCTGCGCCGCTGTCGCTGATCGCCGTCACCGTGCCGCCGCTGATAACAACATTTCCGCCGCTACCGTTTTTGCCGCCGCCGATGCCGGCGGCATTCGAACTGGTGGCGGTGACCGTGCCGCCGGTGATGGTAACAGTTCCGCAACCGCCAAAGTTTTCACCGCCAATACCCGCGCCGCTATCGCCGCCTATGGCATTGATGATGCCACCCTCTATGGTAACCGTTCCGCACGCGCTGTTACTTCGCCCGCCAATGCCCGCACTATACTGTTTGCCCTGCGCAGTGAGCGAGTCGGTAGCGCCGCCGTTAATCTTCAGCGTCGCGACCGTGGCCACCGTACCAGCGTTCACATCCGCCGGAATCATCGGCACATAAATTCCGCAGTATCCAAATAATGAATTTGTACCTTTTATGGTCAAATTGAGGACTCCGTTGCCTAGAACCTCAATGGCCCCATTTTGTGGCTCCGGCCAATCCGGCGGTTGAATCACCACATTGTCCAGTGTGATATTGGCGGTTACGCCGTTCTGCACCAGAATATGGTCTTGTGAGGTCTGAGTCACGCCGTCCGCCATCGAAATGGTGGTTGGCGTACTGCTTTTGATGGTGAGGGTATTGTTGCTGTATGTATAGTCTGTGCCCTCCGTCAATCCGCTCCCCGAGGTCAGCTTGAAATCCCCCGCCGTGACAGTATTTACCGCCAACAGGTTCACGCCGCCGTTCTCCGCGCCCAGCAGCTCCACGGTAACAGCCAGCGGGGTGGTATCTGCGGCCAGCGTATAACCCTCACCCGCCAGAGAGGTAACGGCGGTGTAACTGCCGGGGGTCGCGGGGTCGTAGCCCTCACAGCTCCACGCGCCCAGCGCCAGCGTCACGGGGTCGGCCTCGCCGTCCACCGTGGCGGTGATGGCCGTGGGGAGCCAGCTTGCCACCATCTCCCACACCGGGTCCTCCGCGCCGGTGGCAGGGATGGTCAGGGTGTTCCCGGCCAGAACGCCGCCCTCGTCCACCCACTCCCAGTGGGTGACGGTCTGCACCGTGGGTTCCGGGTCAGGCTCCACGTCCGGCTGGACGGGTTTGCAGGCAGTGGAAAGGTCGGCCCCCTCCACAGCGCAGACCGGGCAATCCTCGTTCAGGCTGTCCGCAGCGCAGTGGGTATCACAGATACACGCTGTGGTTGTTTTCTTCTGCGGGCCGCCGTCCGGCTCCGGGCTGCCCTCCGCCAAGACGGTCACGCCCAACTGCCCCAGCAGCAGCGCCCCGCATAAAAAAAGAGAAAGCGCGCGTTTGCCCTTCACCAAATTCATAGCAATCCGTCTCCTTATGAATGGCTGTTGCAGCCAATTACTACATTATTTTCGTTCTGTTGTAGACCTGACGCTGTTTTTTATATGTGCAGTTTCACTATAGCGCAATCCGCGAAAATCCGACACGCCTTTTTCGTGTTTTCCCCCGGTGGGGCTGATTTTTCGTACAACAAAACTGGCAGGGCAAAAATTTCCTTTGTCCCGCCTGTTTTTTCTACCGAAAATTCCCAAAACGAATACAATTCACAGGAAACCCTTGCCATTTTCTAATTCGATAGAGTATAATTTTTTATGTAACTACAACAGAACGAAAATTATGTGATAACAAGTCCCATGCGCTCCATCTGCCGGGCGTGCACCACGCCGCTCTCCATGGTGTAAATGCGGGTGGTGTTAACGTTGGAATGGCCCAGGATATCGGCCAGCCGGGACAGGTCTTTTTCCAGCGTGTAATAGATACGGGCAAAGAGATGCCTTAAATTGTGGGGGAACACCTTCCCCGGCGCAACGCCCGCGCGCTCGCACAGGGCTTTCATGTCCCGCCAGATGTTGGAGCGGTCGAGCGGTTTTCCCATCTTTGTGATGAAAACCGGCCCGGCCGTTCTTTTTTGCGTCTGAAGGTATTTTTTCAGCAGGCGGCGCAGCTTGTCCGGCAGGAACACGCTGCGCCGCTTGCCCTTGTTGTTGATCTCCACCCGCCCGCTCTGCACGGTCTCCGCCGTGATGAAGCGCAGTTCCGATACCCGGATGCCGGTGGCGCAGATGGTCTGAATCACCAGCGAAAGGCGCTGGTTGCCGTCCTGCTCGGCGGCGCGGATCAGCCGGATATACTCCTCGCGGGTCAGCTCCTTGTCTGCGTTGCAGAACAGGGACTTTTGGATTTTCAGCGGCTTCACCTTCAGGTCTGTCCAGCCGCAGAAGTCAAACAGGCCGTTTGCCGCCGCCAGCATGGTGTTCACGCTGGCGGCGGCATAGTTAGCGGTCAGGTATTCCTTCCAGCCGATCAGCGCGGCCTTGGTGAGGGCCGCGCCGCCCAGGTGGCCGCAAAGCAAAGTCAAGTCGTGGACGTACTTCTGCACGGTGGCCGGGGCCTTCTCCTGCTCCCGCAGGACAGCGGCGTAACGCCCGATCAGCGCCGGGGTAAGTTCTCTCAATTTATCTTTCTTTTTCATGGCGGTTTCCTCCTTGTCCGATACCGTTATTGTACCGTGGAAGGAAGAAACCATACGGGCAGGCCCGGTTAACTTCCGTCAGATGATCGTTCAGCGCCTCGCTCAACTTAAATCTTGATAGCTTGGTCACGCGCCCCCGCAGCCGGGGGCGCGTTTGATTTTCTGCGCGGGCTTATTCCAGCTTTCCCTTTTTGAACAGCCAGTAAGCGATGCCGATGGCCATCGCGCCCGACAGCAGGATCAAAAACGACACGCTGCCGATCAGGCTGGGCACCACCACAAACAGCACGCACATAAACGCAAGGGGCACCACGGCGATCTTCAGGTTTTTGGAAAAATACTTGAACGCCAGCGCGCCGAACAGCGCCGGGATCACATTGTTGAAGGCCGGCACAAGGGCCGGGTTCTCCAGGATCGGCCGCAGCGGCACCAGGCACAGCACGCCGATCGCCAGCACCGCGGTGGTCACCAGGCTGCTCACCGCCACCGACAGGGTGGACACGATGTCGTTTTCCGGGGTGCCCACCTCGGTGCCGCACACCTCCCGCGCGTTCACAGCGCAGGGCAGTTTCAAATTGAGCACATTGCCTGTGATAAAGGTCAGATAGCTCGCCCCGGAGCCCAGCATGGGCGCATAAACCAAAAACTCCATCACGCCGCTGGTCCAGTAGATCAGCGCCACCTGCACAAACCCCAGGCCAAAGGCCTTCCAGTCCGGCCCGGTGCCCAGCAGCCAGCCCATGGTCAGGGGCACGGCCAGCATCATCAAAATCCCCACCGAAAGGCCGATGCGCCCAATGCGGTGGGCCCCGTTTTCATATTTCTCGTAAAATTGTTCCCGTTCCGTTCCGTTCATTCCGCCCGCCTCCTTTACACTGCCAGGCCCAGCAGCACCGCGGCGGCCATTCCCACCAGCATGCTGCCCGCCATGGAAAAGTTGTCCAGCCAGCTCATCTTCCTGCGCCGGGCAAAATACTCAAACACCGCCATGGCCGCCGCGGCCACCGCCGCCACGAACAGGGGCATATAGTTGCCCATGCTGGTCCATTCTCCCAGGTAGGAACCAATGTACGCGCTCACCAGCCCCACGAACATGGCGGCAAACATGTAATCCCCAAAGCCCTTTTTGCCCTTTTCTTTTTTGCCGGCGGCTTTGCGGATGCGCTTCATGTAAGTTTTTAAAAAGAAGATGCACAAAAGGCACCCGGCCAGAATGCCCGCGGTCATTACCAGGCCCACCGTCACGAACACCTTTGCGGTGAGCGGTTCGCTGCCAAGGCCCCCCGCCATTCCGGCGGCGCGCGCCGCAATGTCGGCCACGTTCCCCTCGTAGTGCAGCGCCCCCACCACCGACAGCCGCATCCACGGCAGCGGAATGCCCAGGCTGCCGGAAAGGGCAATGACCCCCAGCAGGATCGACACGCTCGGCAGCAGGGTAAAGGTGGCGCTGGACGTGATGGCCCGGCGCAGCTTGGCCTTGTCCATCCCCAAAGCCACCCCGGCCCGATAGCTCTTAACCAGGTACAGTACGCTGAGCCCCAGGATAAACAGGATCACCGCCCCCACGATGGCAAACATGGGCAAGCTGTTCAATTGCGCTAACAGATCCATAGTTTCCTCCTCCAAATTTTATTGTGCTAAAGCGATGGTTTCATTGTACCATACCGGCGCCCCCTTGCCAAGTAACACAGGGCGTTCCGCTTTGGCCTCCGGCGGGTAAATTGCGCCCGCAGGGGAATGAATAAAAAAGCGAAGAGGAGATGAAGTATGAAACGCCTTTTAACGGCCCTGGCGCTGGCAGGCGCGGCGGGGCTTTTTCTTTGGGGCTGGACGGCGCGCACCGAAGCCTCCGCGCACATCCCGCCCGGCACACAGCCTGTGGATCTCGCGCCCCTGCTGCGGGGCGCGCAGCCCGCGCCGCAAACCGAAGCCCTGCTTTTTCAGCAAACGGGCCTCGGGCCAACGGGGCTTTACGCGGTGTGGCGGCAGGAGGGCGCGCAGGGAGTGCTCGCCTTTCAGCGCCAGCTGTTCGCCCCGGCCGCCTGGCAGTGCGGCTACGGCACCCTGCTCACCCGCCAGGACGTACTGGCCAGCCCCGTGCGCCTTGCCCCCCTGGAGGCCGGCGACATTCTGGTAACGCCGGCCTCCCACTGCCTGGGCTGGCGCAACGGCCACGCGGCCCTGGTGGTGGACGCCCAAACGGGCCGCACCCTGGAATGCGGGCCGGACGGGGCGTTTTTCGGCCTTGCCTCAGCCTGGGGCGACCGGGCAAGCTTTTTGGTGCTGCGCCTGGCCGGGGCAAGCGGCGAAACCCGGGCCCGGATCGCCCGCGAGGCGCCCCAGGCGCTGGCCGGCGCCTCCTACAGCCCCACCGTCGGGCTGTTTTCCCCAAAACTCCCCGGGGGGCAGATCACCGCCACCCAGTGCGCCCACCTGGTATGGGCGGCGTTCGCCCGCCAGGGCTACGACCTGGACGCCACCGGCGGCTGGCTGGTCACCCCGCGGGACATCGCGCTCAGCCCACTCTTGGAGGTGGTGCAGGTTTACGGCCTGCCCCCCGGCCAGCGCTGGCCCTGAAGCGAAACTGCCGCAAAAATTATTCCGTCGGCGCCTCTTCCCGTAAAATCCCCTTATTCCAACAATCCCCCTGTGCTACGATAGGGACAACCAGTTCATCAAAAAGGAGTTGTTCGTATGCCGGAGCAAAAACGCGTAAGGCGCACCCCGGAACAGATCGCCGCTGCGATCGACGCGCAGATCGAAGCGCTGGAGGGGGCCATGCAGGAAACAGAGCAAAAAAAAGCAGCGGCTATTGCCGAGTTCGACCATAAGGCCGCCGTCCTGCGCGGCAGGATCGCCGCTCTGCAGGAGAAAAAAAAGGTGGCCCTGGGGCCCAAACAGCGCAAAAAGCGCAAAACAAAGGCCGAAAAGATCCAGGAGCTGGTGAGGCAGGCCCAAAAATCAGGCCTGAAATTGGACGAGATCGCCGAAAAGCTGGGCGTGCCCGCGGCCAGCTGAGGCCCCGGCCCCCGCAGCTTCCCCACACAAAAGAGCGGACCTTCCAGCCCGAAAGCCGGAAGGTCCGCTCTTTGCATCCCGCCGCATCCGGCGGCAGGGGCTGCCGTCAGCGGTTGAACTGGTTCTGCTGATTCTGACGGTTGTTCTGGTTCTGCTGATTGTTCTGATTCTGGCGGTTGTTCTGATTCTGCTGGTTGTTCTGATTCTGCTGGTTGTTCTGGTTCTGCTGATTGCTCTGATTCTGCTGATTGTTCTGGTTCTGCTGATTGTTCTGGTTCTGCTGGTTGTTGCGATTGTTGAATTCCATTGTTTTACCCTCCCAAAAATTTAGGTTGTATGGATAGTTTGCCGCGCTTTGGGCTAAAATATTCCCGGAATTCACACAAAATCATTTCAAGCACAGGAGGGCGTGTATGCTGCTCGTTCAAAATGGCATTCTTCACACAATGGAAGCCGGGGGGGATATAAAAGCGGACCTTTTGGCCGCAGACGGGGTGATCGCCCAGATCGCCCCTCACATCCCCCCGCCTGAAGGGGCCGAGGTGTTCAACGCCGCCGGGCTTCATATTTATCCCGGCATCATCGACGCCCACAGCCACATCGGCATCTCGGAAGAAAAGGTGGGCCTGCAGGGCGACGACTGCAACGAGGGCACAACCCCCGTGACCCCCTGCCTGCGCGCCATCGACGCCATCAACCCCATGGACAGCGCGTTCCACAACGCGGTGGCGGCGGGCATCACCGGCGCCATGGTGGGGCCGGGCAGCGCCAACGTGGTGGGCGGCCAGTTCGCCTTTATCAAAACCGACGGCCGCCGCATCGACGACATGGTGGTGCTGGCCCCCGCCGCCATGAAGGTGGCGTTCGGCGAGAACCCCAAGGGCAACTACGGCCCCAATGGGAACATGCCCGCCACCCGCATGGCCATCGCCTCGCTTTTGCGGGAAGAATTGTTCTGCGCCCGCCAATACTTTGAAAACGAAAAAAAGGGCGGCGCCCAGCCAGACTTTCACTGGGAGAGCTACCGCCCTGTGTTCGAGGGCAGGATCCCCCTCAAAGCCCACGTGCACCGCGCCGACGACATTTTTACCGCCATCCGCATCGCCGAGGAATTTGGCCTGGGCCTCACCCTGGACCACTGCACCGAGGGGCATCTGATTCCCGCCGAGATCGCCGCCAGCGGCTTCCCCGCCATCGTGGGGCCGTCGCTGGCCTCCCGCAGCAAGATCGAGGTGGAGGGCGAGGATTTTAAAACCGCAGGCATTCTGGACAAAGCCGGGGTCCTGGTGGCCCTCACCACCGACCACCCCGTTACCCGCATCCACCAGCTGCCTCTGTGCGCGGCGCTGGCCGCCAAAAAGGGCATGGGCGAGGAGGCCGCTTTGCGCGCCATCACCATCAACGCCGCGCGCATCTGCCGGGTGTCCGACCGGCTGGGCAGCCTGAAGCAGGGCAAAGACGCCGATTTTGCCCTGTTCGACGGCAGCCCCCTGCGCCTGGAAACCCGGGTGCATGCCACCGTGATGAACGGGCAGATCGTTTACCGCGCCGGCCGGCCTTAGGCCGGCGCGGTTTGTTTTTTTGCCCGGGCGGCAGGGCCAGCGGGCCGCGCCTGTTTCGCGGCGCTCACACCTCCACTGCCTCCACCTGCTCCATGGCCTCCATATCCCGCACCACGTCCGGCAGGTAGGCCCCCGCCGGGTATTTGAGCAGCAGCTCCAGCTTGACCGCACCGCCCTTTTTGCGGGTCATATCCAGGTTTTGTATCTCAATGCTCCGCCGTTCAAACAGCGGCAGCACGTCGTTCATATCCCCGCCCCGGTGCAGCTTAATGGTCATCACGCCCCGGCCAGGCAGGTGCAGCCAGCGGTACTCCCTCCGCAGCAAAAGCTGTGTCAGCAGCACCAGCAGCGTGCAGAACCCACCCACCGCATACAGCCCCGCTCCCATGGCCATGCCGATGCCCGCCGTGGCCCAAATGCCCGCGGCGGTGGTCAGCCCGGTAATGCTCTGGTTGCGCATAAAAATCATGCCCGCCCCCAAAAAGCCGATGCCGCTCACGATCTGTGCCGCCACGCGCGAGGCGTCCACGCTCAGGTGGCTGTAGCCCACCAGGTCAAAAAAGCCGTACTTCGATACCACCATGATCAGCGCCGAACCCAGCGCCACAATCAGGTGGGTGCGCATGCCCGCCTCCTTCAGGCGGTTTTTGCGCTCGATGCCCAGCGCCAGGCCGCACAAGGCAGCCAGCAAAATGCGCAGCATGTATTCGCCCTGTACCAGGGCCCCGCTCCAATCCATCCCTTTTCCTCCCGTAAAAAACACGGCGGCGCGGGCCTTGCCCGCACCGCCTTTTTTGCTGTGATGCCGCAGCACGCTTCAGCCGAACAGGGCGCACCGAAGCCCCTGCGGCTCCAATTCCAGTTCCGCCAGTTCCCCTGTGCAGCGCACCGGCCGGGCCGCCCGATCCACATCAAAGCACTCGGCCTTCCCCGCAGCAGCCGGTAGCCGCAGGCGCAGCGTGCCGCCCTGCGCCCGCTCGTCGCGGCTGGCGAGCACCATGCGCCGCCCGTCGGCCAGCTCCCAGCAGGTGGCGCTGCAGCCCGCGGGGCACTCCTCCAGCCAGGCGTCGTCCGCAAAGCGCGCCCCGCGCAGCAGCGGAGCAAGCGCCTGTCGAAAGCCCAGCGCCCGCCGGGCGTAGGTGTGGTATTCGCCGTCCTGGGGCCGCATGCGGGTGGTAATGCCCATCCACAGAACGCTCCCCAGCAAAATGGCCCGGTGCATATCCCGGTAAAACCACAGCCGCTGGTCCCGATCCTCGGTCTCCCAGCCGCGGGGGTTCACCATGTTCACCTGCACAAATTCCGGAAAGGTATACTTAAACACGTTGTAGTATTCATCGTATTCCGCGCCGTTCCAGGTCAGGTTGCCCCAGGTGTAGCTGCCGTAAATATCGCCGCAGTTCTCGGTCATCAGGTATGCGTTGGGGTTGCGCGCCTGCAGCCGGCGCAGCAGCTCTTTCAACACATAGGCGTTGCCATTGTTGAATTCGCCGATGTTCCCGTGGCTGTGCTCCGGGTTATAGCAGGCAAGCGGCTCGGCCGAGGCCAACTGATCCAGATACACGCCGTCGCAGCCGTAGCCCAGCGCGCAGAACTCGGCGGTGTCGATCAGGTACTCCCGCCATAAGGCGTCCGAAGGGCAGTTCACCGTAAAGTGCTCGGGGCCGTAGGTCTCGCGCACCGGCTCGCCTTTTTCGTTGCGCAGCGCCATCCTCTCGCCCATTGTATGATGAAAATCAGACTTGGTGTCAAAGATGCGTGCATTGATGTACAGGGTGGAAAAACCGCCCTGCCCGCGCACGTATTCCAGCCCGCGCCGCAGCTCCATCGCGCTGCCCAGTTCCATGTCCGGGTAGTATTCCGGGTAGAAGGAATCGAACCCGGTGCGGTTCCAGCCCGCAAGGAACATGTGCCGCACGCCCCAGGCGGCCCCGGCCTCGTACATGGTGGGGATATCCTTGAAATCGTGCTCGATCTTTCCGCCCCGCTTGAAATTGTAGCACTGGTTTAAAGCGCACTCGTCCTGCAAAAAGGCCGGGGTGTGGTCAAAATCAAGATGGGGCGCTATGTAGGCGCGGTAGAGCTCTGCGCCGTAATGCCAATCCCTGGTGGTCACGGCCAGCACATAATCGCCGGTTTCCCAGCACTCGCCGGGGCCGATGCGCCAGTGCTTTCGGAACCCAAAGCCCATCCACGGGTCCGCAGCGCTGCCGCTGGTCTCGGCGATCACGCCGGTCACCGGGAAGCGCGGGTCGTGGCTGCCGAAATACAGGCCGTTCTCCGGGTCGTAGTAGTACATCCAGCTCATGGAGGCCAGGCCGCAGTAATTGATCTCGCGGCGGTAAATGTCCTCAAAGGCAACGCTGCTGGCGCGCCAAAAGTCCTTTTTGTTCACGCCGTAGCCCGCCACCGGGTTCACCGTGCGCTCCCCCGCGTGGTGGGGGTAGATAATCGCGTCGTCGGTGTGGGTGGCGCCCAGGCATATGCCCCCCAAATGGGGCATGAGCGTCTCCACAATGGGGCTTTCGCTCTCGTTTTGGATCTTTGCCCGAATGGTCAGCCGGTCGCCCTGCGCAAGGCACTCCACCTTCACCCGCACCGGCCGGCCGCCGAACTGCTCATAGTGCAGTGCCAGGCCTCCCGGCACCGCTTCTTCCCGCACCGGGCCCGGGCGCAGCTCCGTCTTCTGCCGCCCGTCCAGGGCAAACAGGGTCACCAGCGGGTCGCGGGGCGGGGCTTTGATGTAGTCGTCGCCGGTGGCAAGGTTTACAAGGCTTGTAAAATTGTTCGCCTGCGGGTCAAACTCGGCCCGGAAGGCGCTGGTTTCCAGTTTCATCAGGCGTTCTCCCTCAATAGCCGAATTGTTCGTACCGCTCCAGCGCCTCGCCGTTGAGGGCCGAGGCGTTTGGCATGTGGTTCGAGATATACACGCTGGGCTTCAGCCCCATTTCCAGCAGCTTTTCCACCACGGTGCTCTGCAGCGCCCACATCAGGTAGCTGGCGCTGATGCCGCTGGCCGGGCAGATGGCCTGCCCCAGCTCCTCCACCTCCACCAGGGTATCGCCGTAATTGGTGCAGTTATCAAGGCAGAAGGTGCAGGCCTCAAACAGGCGCTTGCCGCTGGGGTGCTTGCTGGTCAGATGGCGGGAATACTCCACCGAGGTGATAGCCACGGTGGCGCAGCCCATCTCGTTGGCCTTGAGCGCCAGGTCCACCGGGAAATAGTTGTATCCAGACACCGAGCCGATCATGATCACATCGTCCGGCAGGATGTTGGCGCGCCCCAGCACATAATCTGCAAAGCCGGGGATGCTGTCGTACCCCACAATGCCCCGGGCCGGTGCCGGACGGTAGCGCACCGGGTTCTGGATCTCACAGGTAATGCGGATGGGCTTCAGGGCCATCATGCCGCCGGTTCGCCCCACCCCCTCGAACATCAGCATGTGGCCGGTGTCCATGATATGCCAGGCCCCGCCGCGGGCAAGCCGCGCCGCGATCTCCCCGGCCGCGGCCAGCAGGGTTTCCTTCTGGGTCTTTTCCACCGTTTCCAGCACGCCTTTCATGCCCTCAAAATAGCGATCCATCAACATAAATCGGTTCCCCCGTTCATTCCTTTTGTCAGGCTTTCGCCAAGCTCGGCGGCGTATAGATCCACACCCGCCGTTTCGGCCAGCACGCACAGGGCGGCGCCCACCACAGGCGCATACCGGGCGCGCTGCCAGCGGCAGGCGGGCAAAGCCTCGGCCAGCGCCGCCCGGAAGCGATCTTCCATCAAATCGCCCATGCGCGCCACCCCGCCGGTCAGCGCCACGGGCAGCGCGGTTTCTCCCAAGGTGTCGGCCACGGTTTTTGCAAGCCCCGCCAGGGCGGCCGCCGCCGTGTCCAGGATCTGGCCGGCGCGCTCGTCGCCCCCGCGGGCCGCCGCAGCCACCACCGGGCACAAAGCCGCCACGGCACTGCGGTCAAACCCGGGCTGGTAGGCAAGGCGGCGCAGGCTCAGAACATCCGGCGCGCCCAGCGCCTCCAGCGCCAGCGTTTCCAGCAGCGTGCCCTCAAGGCCCCGGTCGTGCAGCCAGGCCAGCCGGTTCAGGCACATGGCGCCGATGTGGTAGCCGCTGCCCTCATCGCTGAACAGGGGGCCCCAGCCGCCGGCCGTGGCTTCCTTTCCGCCGCGCCCGCGCCCGGTGGCAAACGAACCGGTGCCGCTCAGCACCGCAATGCCCGCCGGCCCGCCCAGCGCCGCGTAAAACGCGTTTTTCTCGTCGCCTGCCAGCTGCACCCGGTCGTGCCCCAAAAAGCGCCGCACCTCACCCAGGCAGGGGCCGAAGCCGGGGATGAACAGCCCTGCGCCCGCAAGCTCGCCGGCGGTCAGCCCGCCCTTTTCCAGGCAGGCCCCAATCCCCCGGCACACAGCCTGGGCCGCCTTTTCCTGCGGCAGGAAAATGGCGTTGGCCCCGGGGCCCCGGGTGTGTGCCAGCACCCGGCCGTCCTCCCAAAACAGCAGAAACTCCGTTTTGCTGCCTCCGCCGTCGCATACAAGATACGCCCTCATTGCTTCCTCTCCTTTTTTGCCGCCGGTGTTTCTATTTTAGCACAACGCGGGAATGCGTGCCCGGTATTCTTCCACCAGCCGCTCGTTGAACGCATCCCCGCCGGGGAGGTTCGCGCTGCACAGCACCGGCGGCTCCAGGCCGTCGGCCAGGTACAGGTTCTCGATCTTCAGGGCGATGCGCTGCGCGATAAACAGGCTGCCGAAGGTGGAGGCCCCGCCCGTGACCTGCCCCGAGGGCAGCTCCAGCAGCCCGTCCCCCTTGGGCGCGTGGTTGTCGATCACGATATCGCTCACCTCATACAGCTTTTTGCCCTGCGGGTGGCGGGATTCCAGCGTTTTCGACACCTGCAGGCTGGTCACGCAGATCACCGTGAGCCCCTGCCCTTTTGCGTAAAGGGCAGCCTCCACCGGCACCGTGTTGATGCCCGAATTCGAGGAGATTAGAATGGTATCGCCCGGCCGCAGGTTCGCCCGGCTCAATATCTCGGTGGCCTTGCCGCTCTGCCGTTCCAGCCTTGTGCTGGTGATCGCGCCGGTGTGCAGCATCAGCTCCTCCGACAGGATGGGGTCGATGGGCACCAGCCCGCCGGTGCGGTAAAACATCTCCTCCACAATCATGTGGGAGTGCCCGGTGGAAAAAGCGTGCAGCAGCCCCCCCTGCCGGATCGAGGCGTACGCCGCGTTTGCCGCCGCCTCAATGGGCCCGCGCTCCTCGCGTTCAATGGCATGCAGCATTTCGCATATTCCGGGCAGATACGCCTCGTCCTGCAACAGTTGTTGGCTCATGTTCGATCTCCGTTCTTACCGCATGCCGCGGTTTTCTCAAAGCGAGGGAGGCCAAAGCCTCCCTCGCGGTCAGGGGCAACCTGCCCGGTTCGTTTACTTGCTCAAAATTTCAGCGCCCTGTTCGTCGACCCGCTTTGCAAATTCAGCCGGATCAATGGCGCCGGCCCACAGGCTCTCGCATTCCTTCTGGAACATGGTCTGGAACGCGGCGCCGTTCAGGTTCACCGGGTAGGGCACGGCGTTTTCCAGCGCCTGCACATAGTACTTGTTGGTGGGCTTTTCCGCCTCGAACGCGGTGGTATCCACCAGGGTGGAGGCAGGCAGGCCGAACTTCATATCCAAAGCGATCTGCTGGCCCTCCTTGCCGGAAAGGAACTCCACCACCCGCCACGACAGCTCAGGGTTCTTTGCTGTTTTGGGGATCACCCAGGTGTTCACGAACGAGGAGGTCTGGCTCTTGCCATTCACGGTGGGCATGGGCAGCACGGTGTAGGCGGTGCCGCTGGCGTCAAAGTTGGCCTCGGTGGAAAGCGCGCCCACCTGCATGGCCACCTTGTTGGCCATAAACGGCGCAAACTCGCTGTCGCCGAACTGGGCGGCCTGGGCCGCGCTGGGGCAGACCTTATAGGTATTGTACAGATCGTACATAAACTGCATGCCCTTCTGGGTGTTCGCGTCGGTGGTAAACACGCTGGTCTTGCCGTCCTCGGCGTACATGCTGCCGCCAAAAGCGGCGATCATGGCAAAGGTCTGGTCGGCGTAGTTCTTCCAGTAGTAACCCCACTGGGCGTCGGCGCCGCTGCCCTTGGTGAGCTGCTTTGCGATCTCCACAAATTCGTCCATGGTCCAGTCCTCGGTGGGCAGGGCAACGCCCGCGTCCTCAAACATCTTGGTGTTCAGGAACATGACCTTGGGGGTAACGTCGCGGCCAGCGGCATACAGGGTGCCGTTCACGGTGAGCGCGTCCTTCACCACCGGATACAGCGCGTCCTTGTATTCCTGGCTGGCCAGGTCGTCCAGCGGCAGCAGCATGCCGGAGAGCGCGTAGTGGGGCACCTGGTCCATGGCCAGCATCATCACGTCGGGGATCTCGCCGCCGGCGAGCTTGGTCACCATGGTGTCGGCGTATTTGCTGGGCACGGTCACAAACTCCAGCTTGATGTCGGGGTTCTGCGCCTCAAAATCTTCCTTCATTTTCTGCAGGTGCTCAAATTTGGTGATGTCCCACCAGGTGTACACTTTCAGGGTGGTGGGCTCGGCCGGGGTGCCGGCCTGGCTGCCCGCCGTGCTGCCGGGGCCCGGGGCCGGGGTGCTGGGCGCGCCGCCGCACGCTGCCAGGCCAAGGGCCAGCGCCAGGGTCAGAACAAGGGCCAAAGCTTTGACGAATGCCTTTTTCATGATCGTTTTCCTCCAATATGATTGTTTTTATACAGGGCCCTGCGGCCCGGAATACCAAAAAAGAGAGCCTCACTTCCCGCCAAACCCGGAGTTCATGCTGGACGCCATAAAGTGCTTTTGGAAGATCAGGAACACAACGACGATGGGCACAATGCTCAGGGTCGCCCCCGCCAGCAGCACCGCCCAGTTGGGCTCCCACTCCTTCAGGTACTTCAGGCCGACCGTCAGGGTGAGCTTGTCATAGTCGTTGATGATCAGCATGGGCATCAGGAAAGCGTTCCACACGCTGCGGAAGGAAAGGATCGCCGTGGTGGCGATGGCGGGTTTTGCGTTGGGCAGCACCACGCGGAAAAACACCTTGAACCGCGAGCAGCCGTCGATGATGGCCGCGTTCTCCAGATCCTTGGGGATGCTCAAAAAGAACTGCCGGAAGAAAAAGATGTTGAACGCGTTGGAGGCCGTGAACACATTGGTCAAAAACAGCGCGGTATATGTGTTGTACAGGTTCATGTCCACGATGGTCTTGTAGTTGGGGATCAGGGTCACATGGCTGGGGATCATCATGGTTGCAATGAACGCCAGAAACAGCAGGTTGCGGCCCCAAAACTCCAGCCGCGTCAGCGCGTAGGCCGTGATCGACGCGATGGCGATCATGCAGATGGGGATCGCGATGGAAAGAAACACCGAGTTCAGCAAAAAGTTCCCAAAGGGCAGCACCTCAAAGGCGCGCTTGTAATTGTCCAGCGTAAAGGGGTGGGGGATCATGTTCAGCGGGCTGTCGGTGTACAGCTGCTCCCGCGCCTTGAACGAGGAAAACAGCGACCAGATAAAGGGGTAGATCATCGCCAGGCTGAGCAGCACCATAAACACATGGTAGACCGCGTTGCCCGCCCTGCGGCGGCCGGACATACCGAGCGCTTTTTTCATCTCATTCACCCCCCTGCTCATTGCGGAACCGGTACTGGATCAGCGTCACCACCATAATGAGCGCGAAGAAGATCCATGCCAGGGCCGAGGCATATCCCATGTCGTAGTTGGTAAAGCCCTGTTCGTAGATGTAATACATAATGGTGCTGGTGGAGCCAAGCGGCCCGCCGGCGGTCATGATAAAGATCGACTCGAACATGTTGAACGCCTCGATCACCAGCAGGATCGCCACCACGAAGGTGGTGTTCGCCAGCATGGGCACCGTGATGCGGAAGAACTTCTGCAAAGGGGTGGCGCCGTCCACCTCGGCCGCCTCGTACAGGCTCTCGGGAATGGTCTGCAGCCCTGCCAGGAACATGATCATGTAATAGCCGCACATCTGCCACACCCGCATGATCACCAGGGCGGGCTTGCTCCACTCGGTGCTGGCCAGCCACATGGGCGGGTTGTTGAAGCCCAGCACCGTGAGGAAGTTGTTCAAAAGCCCCATGTCCGGGTTGAAGATCCACAGCCAGACCATACTCACCGCCACAGTGGAGGTGATGCTGGGCAAAAACAGCGCCACCCGGTAGGCCTTGGTTAAGTGCCCTGCCTTTTTGTTGATAAGGATGGCCAGCAGCAGCGAGCAGACCAGCACGATGGGCACCAGCGTGATCACAAAATAAAAGGTGTTTCCGAAGTACTGGTAAAAGTATTGATCCTTGGTAAAGGCGCGGATGTAGTTTGCAAGGCCCACAAAGTTCGGCTGGCTCAGCAGGCTGTAATCCGTGAGCGAATAGTAAAACGAGCGGATGATCGCCCCAAACGTAAAGATGGCGAACCCGATCAGCGCGGGCGACACGAACACCCAGCCGGTCAGCGCCTCGCGGCGCTTCAGGCTCAACCGGCGCGCCCTCCTTTTCGGGGCCGCACCCGCATGTTTTTCTGCCTGCATACTCCCTGCCTCCTGCCTTTCACAACTCAAAATACAATTCCAGAATTTGTTATGTTGTCATAATAACTTAGGGTAAAAAATGAGCATCGCCCGCTCATTTTTCCAGGGTCACGTTGAACACGTATTTGTCGCCCCGGTACACCGATTCCACATATTCAAAGGCGGTGCCGTCGCACTCGTAGGTGGTGCGGCAGATGCGCAGCACCGGCGCGCCGGGTTTGATCTCCAGCAGCTTTGCCTCCTGCCCTGTGGCCGCCCCTGCCTGGATGCTCTGCACCGCCCGGCAGCTCTCGCAGCCGTAATTTTCCCGCAAAAGCGCGTAGACCGAGCCACTCAGGTCCTGGTTCTCAATTCCCGCGAACCGGTAAAAGGGCATGTGCAGCCGCTCCACGGCCATGGGAACCCCGTCCGCACAGCGCACCCTCACAATGTAATACACCTTCTGCTTCGGGTCGAGCTTCAGCTGCTGGGCCACCGTTTCGTTGGGAAAGACCAGCTGCTGGTCCACCAGCAGGTTCGAGGGGGCAAGCCCCAGGCTGCGCATCTCGTCGCTGAAGCCGATCAGGTGGTTCAGCTGCATATCCGCTTTTTTGGGCGAAACGAAACTGCCCTTGCCCTGGATCTTGTAGATGTAGCCGGCCTGTGCCAGGCCGTCCAGCGCCTGCCTCACCGTAATGCGGCTCACGCCGAACAGCTCGCCGATGGTTTCTTCGGTGGGCATCTGCTGCCCTTCCTCCAGCTTGCCGGCCTCGATCAGGCCCTGGTAATAATTGATAATCTGCGAATATCTGGGAACCGCTTTCACGTTCCGTCCCCCTTTGCCGGCAGGAAATGCGCGCCTGCAAATTCATCATGTTGTTATAACATCATCATAATAGCATTCCATCCGTACCGCGTCAAGCGGTGCGGCGGCATTTCTGCTTATTGCCCAAGCCGCGTTCCTTTTGTTTGTGCGAATTGCCCGTTTTTAACCGATCTCATAGCTCTCAAAAATGCGCGAGAGCACCGCCGCAGGGTACTGCTGCCGGGCCTGTGCCAGAATGGCGGCGGCATGGCTGGCGGGGTAATGGGTCAGCACCAGGCGCCGGGCGCCCGCCCGGGCGGCAAAGCGGCCGGCCATCCCCGCGCACAGGTGGTGCCCCTGTTCCGCGGTCTGCTCATTGCGCAGGCTCGCCTCGCAAAGAAAAAGGTCCGCCCCGCGGGCCAGCGCCTGCACCTCGTCCGTCGCCCCCGTATCCCCGGAATAGGCAAAGGTCTTTCCCTCCGCGCGCAGCCGCAGCCCATACGATTCGATCAGGTGGGGCAGAGCAAAGGGCTGCACCTTCACCCCCTGCAAAGTCGTTTCCCGCCCTGCCTCCAGCGGGCAAAATTCAAACACGCCGCCGCTCCCGAGCTCGGCCATAGCCCACGGGGGCGCCGCCGGCCCGGCAAGTAAAATGGGCCGCATCACCTCTCCGTTTGCCGCCCGTGTTTCCAGCTGGTATTTGGCGCAGAACAAATCCCCCATGTGGTCAAAGTGCCAATGGCTGATCAGGATCAGGTCGATCTCTGCCAGATCGATCTTCTGCTGTAATTTTGCCAGGCTTGCGTCGCCCAGATCCAACAGAATCTTTTTGCCCGCCGCCTCCAGCAGATAGCAGGCGCAGGCGCCGTCCGCCTCCGGGCAGGTAGCGTTGTTTCCAAAAACAGTCAGCCGCATCTTGGTCTCCCCTTTCGGTCGTTCTATATTGTCATGATAACATTACATTTAAAATTGTCAAGCGCTGCCCGAAAGCGGCAGGCTTTTCCGCGGCCGTCTGTGAAAAAGGGCCCCGCGCCGCAAAAGCCCGGCGCAGGGCAACAGCTCTCAAATGTTTGGCGTTTTCTCTGAAAAAGCACAAAGCGAAACTCTGTGCGCCTGCCTTTTCGGCGCAAAAAAGCTCCAGGGCGGGGCTTTTTGCCTGCCCTGGAGCTTCTTTCAATCCCAAAAACGATCTGGGCCCCCGCCCGCCGCGGTGGATCGCGGGCCGTCAGCCCTTGATCGCACCGCTGAGCATTCCCTCAATAAAATTTTTCTGGAAGCACAGGAAAAACACCAGCACCGGCGCCAGAGCCATCAGCGCGCCCACCATCAGCGCGCCGTATTCCACCACATTCGCGCCGGCGCCCATCAGCGCAAGCACCAGCGGCAGCGTGTACGAGGACTTTTCGGACAGCACGATCAGCGGCCACATGTAATCCCCCCAGGTCTGCACAAAGGTCAGGATCCCCAGGGAGGCGAACGCGGGCTTCATGGTGGGAATCACCACCTGCAAAAAGGTCCGCAGGTCGCCCGCGCCGTCCATGCGTGCGGCTTCAATGAGATCGTCCGGAAACGCCATAAAGTTCTGACGCATCAGGAATACGCCGAACACCGCCGCCAACCGCGGCAGGATCACCGCCCACGCGTTGTTGATCAGCCCGATGCTGGATACCTCGATGTATTGCGGGATCACGATCACCTGTTGCGGGATAAACAGCGAGCACAGGCAGAGAAAAAACACAGTGTCGCGGCCCTTGAAGTGGAATTTTGCAAACGCATAGCCCGCCAGCGCGTCCACAATGCACACAAGGAACGTGGTGGCCACCGCAATGAACACGCTGTTCCACAAATTGCGCCACACATTGGAAAACTTCATCAGGGTGTGGTAGTTCTCGATAAAGTGCGTGCTCGGGGTGAACGCCATGCTGCTGGTAAAGATCTGGGTGTTGGTGTGGGTGGCCGCCGCCGCGGTCCATAAAAAGGGAAACACCGCCACAGCCACCGTGACAAGCAGGAACAGATAAGGTACCGCCAGGCTGCCCCGGAGCTTTGAGCGCTTTTTGTTTATCATGGCTCAATCCTCCTTCGTCAGCCGCAGCTGGATGAAGCTGAAGATGCCGATCATCACGGCCAGAATGTAAGCGCCGGCAGACGCCACGCCGAAGTTGAACGAACCGAAGCCCGTGTTGTAGAGATATTGCACAATGGTCAGGGTCTGGTTCACCGGGCCGCCCTTCGTGATCAGGTTCGGCTCGGCAAAAAGCTGCAGGATCCCGTTGATCGACAGGACCACCGAAAAGGTCAGCACGGGTTTTACCCCTGGAAGCGTGACCGCAAAAAACTGGCGCACCTTCGACGCCCCGTCAATCGAGGCCGCCTCGTACAGCTCTGCGCTGATGTTTTGCAGCCCGCCCAGAATAATCACGGCATTGTACCCTGTCCAGCGCCAGGTAACGGCCACAACGATCACGCTCTTTGCCAGGTAGCCCACATTCATCCACTGCAGCGGCTGCACCCCAAACAGGCCAAGGAACCCGTTGACGATGGCGTCCGTGTTGTTGTTGAACAGCAGCAGGAATACGATGGAATAGCTGATGGTATCCACCAGCACCGGCATAAAGGTGAACATGCGGAACAGCCCCTTGAGCCGCAGCCGCTGCAGGTTTAAAAAATTCGCCAGAATCAGCGCGAGCAGCGTTTGCAGCGGCACCTGGATCACCAGAATGATCAGCGTGTTCACGATGGCCTTTCCAAACAGGGGGTCCGTAAACAGGAACCGGAAGTTCCGCAGCCCAAAAAAGGTGTATTTGCCCGCCTGGAACTTCATAAAGCTGAGCACGATGGAGTAGACCGTTGGGTAGGCCATAAAGATCAGAAAAGCCGCCAGAAAAGGCGCCAGAAACAGCCACGGCGTGATCTTGCGTTTTGTCCTGCTTTTCATTCAGACCGCTCCTTTTTCACCGCGGCGCTTGGCCGGGTTTACTTGAGGTCGATGTTGCGCTGCGCCTCCTCGGCTGCCGCCGCCCAGGCCTGCTGCGGGTCCATCCCGTTCGCCAGGATGTTGCCGGTGCCCGCCATCATCGCTCGCGCCACATAGGAAAAATACGGGCCGAAGTGGGTGGTCGGGGCCCCTGTCAGTTCCTTGAAAAAGCCCCTGATCGACTGGCCGCCCACGTACTCGTCGGCGGCGCTGAACGCCTGGGTGGCATACGAGGGAATATACGAGGGGAACAGCCCGTGGGCCATATTGATGTCGTTGCCCTCGTCGGACATGAGCGCATACCGGATAAAGTCGACGCAGAGCTGGGGGTTCTGTGTGCCGGAATACACCGCCAGGATCGAACCGCCCGCATTCGCCATGTTGTTGCCGCCCTCTTCAAAAGCGGGCATGGGGGCCAGCGCCCACTTGCCCGAAAGGTCGGCGCAGGCGCTTTTCATGGTACCCAAAAACCAGACCGGGTAAATCATGGAAACCAGCTTGCCGTCGTTGATGGCCGCGATCCGGTCGCCCCAGGCGTCGGGGATGTCCATCGCCACGCCCTCGTCCGCCATCTTTTTCATCAGCTCGGTGGCCTTGAGCATCTCGGGCGAGGTCAGGTCCACCCTGCCCTCGGCGTCGTAATACTGTCCGCCCAGCTCGTTCATGTAGATCAGCACCTGGTCAAAGCCGGTGGAGCCGTTGTAACAGTATGCCTCGACCGCGTAGCCCGGGTCGAGCTTTTTCAGTTCCTTGCCCGCCTCGATGTATTTGTCCCAGGTGGTAAGTGTGAGCGGGTCGATCCCGGCCTGGGCGAATACGTCCGAGCGGTAGATCATGGCCGCGGGGGCGATGTCCCAGGGCACCGAGTAGTACTTGCCGTCGTCGGTCACACAGTTCGCCAGGGCGAATTCCACAAAATTCTTTTCTTCCGCCTGGATGACCGGTGTCATATCCAAAAACTGTTCCACGCCGTAATTGTTATAGAACGCCTGGATATCGCGGTTCTGGGTCTGGAAGATGTCCGGCACGCCCACGCCCGCGGCCAGGGCCGGCTTCAGCTTGGTGTACGAGCCGTCCGCCTCGTCCACGATCACCTTGCCGGTGTGCCCGTCGATCGCGTTGAACTTCTCCGCAATCGCGTTCAGGCTGTCGGCCGCATCGTTCCACGCGGCAATGTGGATGTCGCCGCTGCCGCCCAGGTCCTGCTGCTGCGGCTTGGCCGGATCCGAAACGGATGCCGGCGCGGGCGCCGTGCTGGGTGCTGTGGAAGCTCCGCCGCCGCAGGCCGTGAGCTGCAGCGCCATAAAGCACGCGGTCAAAAACGCTAGGGTCTGTTTTGCCTGTTTCATTGTTGCACTCTCCTTTTTGCTCTGTAATTGAGCCGCGGTCCGGCTCACTCCTCCACTTCAACAACGCATTCTGCGGCCGCCCAAACCCCTTGGGCGCGCACGGTCACACGGCCCTTTTGGCCGGTGGTCCTGATCCAGCAGGCCGCAGCGCCGCCCGGCAGCGGAAAGCGCTCCGGCCCCAGCAGCCTGGCTGGGCCGAACACCTGTATCTCCACGCATTCCTGGGTAAAGGGCAGGGGCGCGCCAAAGGAATCCACCGCGCACACCGCAATCCGGGTCGCATCGTAGGTGGCGCCCGCCGCAGTAAGGCGGGTGTCGTCCGGCAAAAGCCGCAGGCCGCCAAAGCTCTTGCGCTCGCCGATCCGCTTTCTGCAGACCGGTTTGCCGCCGAAATACCCCTCCAGCAGAAAATCGTTCTCCGCGTCGCCCCAGCCGCCGCCCATCTTCACCACCGCACTGTACAGCCTGCGCACCGGCAGGCCGTATTTTTCTGCCAGCTCTTTCAGGTAGGCCAGGCTCGCCTCGTCGATGTTGGGCAGCTGCCCGGCGATGGACTGCCCCGTCAAAAAGGCCTTGAACGCGCGCATGTCCTCCGGCGTGAAGCCCAGCTCGACCGACTGTTCCAGCAGGTGCGACACAATCACCGGCGGGTGCGGCAGGTGCGTAAAATGTGCGCGATCGGGGTAAAAGTCATCCACCAGAACTCCGTTTTTATACACCCGCACAAAATCGCAGTTGGTCAGCACCGCAAAGGGAACAATCCCTCCGCCGTCCCGTTCCCCCCGGGCGGCCACCGTGACCGGTTCCATCACCGGGCCCTGTGCAGGGTTTTTCTGCGAGGCGTAGGCATACGCCGCATACTTTGGGTTTCGGTACATATCAAACACGCCGTGGTAGCAGACCTTGTCGCCCGAGCCAAAGCAGCCGTGCGAGTTGTAATCAAACGCGCACCAGCCCACCATGCCCGCCAGGTCGGGCCGCGCCAGCGCTTCGTCGATGCTGCGCAGATGGCGCATTGCATGTTCCACCCGCCGGCTCTCCTGATCAAAGCTCTTGGTGGGGTAGGTATGGCCCACGCACTCGGTCACCAGCAGCGGGACCTCCCTCTCCAGGCCGGTCGTGGCTTTTTGAGCCCGGAAAACACCGCCCGTGCCCGTGTAGGTAAAATCGTTGTAGGTATACACATCCTCCAGCAGCTCGCTGTTTTGGATGTAGCGGGTGCCGCCTGTCTGCCGGGTGGGGTCCAGCCTGCGCGCCAGCGCATTGGTGCGGCTGTAAAAATCGTGTGCGTCCTGCGACTCGTTGATGCGCACCCCCCAAAGGATCACCGAGGGGTGGCTGAAGTCGCGGGTGATCATGGCCTCCACATCTTCCAGCGCCAATGCCTGCCACGCCGCGTCGCCGATGTGCTGCCAGCCGGGAATTTCCTCAAGCACCAGCAGGCCCAATTCGTCGCACCGGTCCAAAAAATGCCTGCTCTGGGGGTAATGGCTGGTGCGCACCAGGTTCACCCCGGCCTGCTCCTTCAGAAGCTCCGCATCCCTGCGCTGCACACGCCGGGGCATCGCATAACCCACATAGGGGTAAGCCTGGTGCCGGTTCAGCCCCACAAGCTTTATTTTCTGCCCGTTCAGATAGTAGCCTTCCGGCGTAAAACGGCTTTCTCGAAAACCAAGCCGCCTGCACGCCCGGTCGGTCGCGGCGCCCGTTTTCAGCGTGAGTTCCGCCTCATAAAGGGCGGGGGCGTCCAGCTGCCAAAGCGCGATGCCCTCCAGCCCATCCAGGGCGATCTCCACCCGCTGCTCCCCGGCGCAAAGCTCGATTTGCTTTTCCGTACAGGCCACCGGCTTTTTGCTCCCGTCCAGCAGCGCCAGGGTCAGCTGCGCGGGCCCCGGCGCTGCGGCGCGCAGCTCCGCCGCCACACACAGCCGCTTTTTTTCGGCAAGGCAGCCGGGCGTGCTGGGCCACACGCCGGTGATCCGCGTGCGGTCCGCAACCCCAAGGTACACCTCGCGGTAGATTCCTCCATAGGTCAGGTAATCCACCACGTTGCCGTAGGGGGGGATATCCGGCCGTTCGGTGGAATCCACCCGCACCACCAGCCAGTTTTCCCCCTGCGGGTCCACGGCGGGGGTGAGATCAGCCAGGAACGGGGTGTAGCCTCCCCTGTGCACACATACGGGCTGCCCGTTGCAGAATACCTGTGCCTCCAGCATCACACCTTCAAAGTAAGCCAGCACGTCCCTGCCGGCCGCACCGGCCGGCAGGCGGAATTGCCTTGCATAGCAGGCAACAAACTGATAGTCCGCCTCGTCGATGTAATTAAAGGGCAGCACGCGGTTGGTGTGCGGCAGGTCTACCGCTTCAAAATCTGCCGCGCCCTGCGCGCCGGCCCTGTCTTTTTCTTCAAACCCGCGCTTGAAAAGCCACCCAAAATTGAGGGGGATCCACTGCTGCATGAGAAGCCTTCCTTTCCCGGGCGCTCCCGGGCGCTTCGCCCCTTCCGGACCTGCGTTTTTGCCGCGCCCGCGTTTTTTTCTTGTGCTTCCACTATAGCAGACCTGCCCCGCCCTCTCTACTATCGAAAAGCTACACAAAAAAGCGAGTGGTTACCAAATAAGACCCGTTTTGGCAATCGCTCGCTTTTATCCTGTTTTGTTATCCTTTCGGTACTGGTTCGGCAGCATCCCGTATTTTTCAGAAAAGATGCGGTTGAAATAGCCCCGGTTGGAGTAGCCCATATCCTGCAAAATGCTGCGGATGCTCTCGCCCGAGCCGGTCAGCCGCGCCGCGGTTTCCTCCAGCAGCAGATCCCGCACATAGGCGGTATAACACCGGCCTGACGCCCTCGTGACCAGGCGGTTCAGGTAATCGGGGTTAAAGTGAAAGTGTTCGGCCACCTGCCTGCGGGAACTCGCCTGCGGGTGCCTGCGGATGTATTGGGTGATGTCGGCCAGGATGCTTTCCTGGGTTTTTTGAGGGTCCTCCCAGTGCACCTGGTACCAGCCCTCCCGCACCAGCAGGCTGAACAGGCGCACCACCAGCCCGCGCAGGATGATGTGATGCCCTGGTTTTTTTTCGTGGTTTTCCTTCAAAAGCTGTTCCATAACGCTTTCCGCTTCGGCAAGCGTTTCCGGCGCGGGGGCAAACAGCACATACTGGCGGGCGCTGCGGCCGAGCTTGTATTCCATGAACGCTTTGAGCTCGGGATGAGGGTCAAAATAGGCGGCGAGATCACTGTACACATAGCTGGGGCTCATGCAGAAAAACAGGATCACATCGTTTGCCCGGCAGACCGCGTCCCGGTGGACCACATTTGGGTTGAGCAGGCAGAACTCGCCCGCCTTATGTTCATGGCGGATGCCGTTGATATACTGCACATACCTGCCCCGCAGCACATACACCAGCTCCAGGTAGTTGTGGCAGTGATACGGCATCTGCACCCGTTCTTCCCCACCCGGCTCGTCGCTGCCCGGCACCGCCATGCTCGCCACAAAATCCCGTTTGATGCGCTGGGTCTGGCAGGTGATCTTGTTCAGCACGTTCACTTCCATGCGGGTCTGCTCTTTTTCGTATTCTGCCAAAAAGCGCGAGTGCTGGATCTGATAGCCAAGCGCCGCCCGCTGCGCTTCCCCGGCGTGGTAATATTCCCGGATCAGTTCTCCAAACTCCAGCACCTGCCCAAAATATTTTTCATATTCCACTTTCCGGTTCCCCCCTTTGGCAGTGTGGCCATAGATAAAAGCATAAGCCGCGGCTTCGGGCTTTTGTATCCAGTATACCACACTGTCAAGCAGTTGGGGGCGGGCAAGGCCATCGCTGCATTGGAAAGCGCGCAAAAAAGGAAGAAGCCCTGCGGGAAGGAGTAATCCTTCCTGCAGGGCCTCTTGTCCGAGAAAGCCGGCGCCTTCCTATTTTCCCAGGCCGTCTCCAGCCAAGTATCTTCGGCACCACAGAGCTTAACTACTGTGTTCGGAATGGGAACAGGTGGGTCCTCTGCGTCATCGGTACCGGCCATTGCTGGCCATCGCCTTTCTCTCGCGAAAGTACATCTTCTCAGATGCACCCTCAAAACTGAATAATAATCCTGCGTTCTGGCTCTCTAGGAGTACCTTCGGAAATGTGGTCAAGCCCTCGACCTATTAGTACACGCCAGCTCAATACATCACTGCACTTACACTTCGTGCCTATCAACCTTGTAGTCTTCAAGGGGTCTTACCTGATTAACTCAGTGGGATATCTTATCTTTGGGCCGGCTTCACGCTTAGATGCTTTCAGCGTTTATCCGATCCGCACATAGCTGCCCAGCTGTGCCACTGGCGTGACAACTGGTGCACCAGAGGTGCGTCCATCCCGGTCCTCTCGTACTAGGGACAGATCCCATCAAATATCCTGCGCCCACGACAGATAGGGACCGAACTGTCTCACGACGTTCTGAACCCAGCTCGCGTACCGCTTTAATTGGCGAACAGCCAAACCCTTGGGACCGAATACAGCCCCAGGATGCGATGAGCCGACATCGAGGTGCCAAACCTCCCCGTCGATGTGGACTCTTGGGGGAG
>OFOK01000027.1_pt1 | contig 131522 bp, 113 predicted proteins | sample 1542001 | NCBI WGS metagenome assembly OFOK01 (sample SAMN04209242, study PRJEB22552) | human gut metagenome | biome: gut; material: feces | host: Homo sapiens | place: USA: Oklahoma
CCGCCCCGCCCCTGCCGCTGTGCCTTCCCCGGCTGCCGCGCCCGCCCCTGCCGCCGCGCCCGCCCCTGCCGCTGCGCCCGCCCCTGCCGCTGCGCCCGCCGCACAGGCACCCGCCGCGGGGCTGATCGCAAGCCCCATGCCCGGCCAGGTGCTGCGGGTGCTGGCAAAGCCGGGCCAGGCCGTAAAGCGGGGCCAGGTGCTGCTGGTGCTGGAGGCCATGAAGATGGAAAACGAGATCATGGCCCCGGCGGACGGCACGGTGAGCCAGGTATATGCGGCTGAGGGCGCGGCGGTGAACACCGGCGACCCCCTGATCGCCCTGTGACCCGCGCCCGCGACGAAAGGAGGGCCCGACCCCGTGGATTCCTTACTTGCATTTTTCAGGACCACCGGCCTGTATGAGATCTTCGACGGCTTTGCCCGGTTGGGCGAGCTGAGCATGGACACCCTGGGAGGCAGCGGCCTGGGCAGCCTGATTATGGTGGCCATTGCCTGCGGGCTGCTGTACCTGGGCATTGGCAAAAAGTTTGAGCCCCTGCTCATGGTGCCCATCGCCTTCGGCATGCTGCTCTCGAACCTGCCGCTCTCGGCGATCTTTGCCTCGGAGGGCGATGTGGGCCTGCTGTATTACTTTTACACCCTGTGCCGCTGGGGCATCCTGCCGCCGCTCATCTTTATGGGCGTGGGCGCAATGACCGACTTCGGCCCCCTGATCGCAAACCCTAAAAGCCTTTTGCTGGGGGCGGCGGCGCAGCTTGGCATTTTTGCCACCTTCATCGGCGCGATCCTGCTGGGCTTCACCGCGCAGGAGGCGGGGTCCATCGGCATCATCGGCGGGGCGGACGGCCCAACCTCGATTCTGGTGACCAGCCTGCTGGCCCCCCACCGCCTGGCGGCGGTGGCCGTGGCGGCCTACAGCTACATGGCCCTGGTGCCGGTGATCCAGCCCCCCATCATGCGGGCGCTCACCACCAAAAAGGAGCGCTGCATCGAGATGAAGCAGCTGCGCCCGGTGAGCAGAAAAGAGCGCATCGTCTTCCCCATCCTGGTCACCATCGTGGTGGCGCTGTTCGTGCCGGACGCGATCCCGCTGGTGGGCATGCTGATGCTGGGCAACCTGTTCCGGGAGAGCGGACTCACAAACCGCCTGAGCGACACGGCCCAGAATAACCTGTGCAACATTGTGACCATCCTGCTGGGCACCGCGGTGGGCGCCTCGGCCACCGCCGAAAACTTTTTGCGGCCCGAAACCCTCATGATTATGCTTTTGGGGGTGGTGGCGTTCAGCTTCGGCACCGCGGGCGGCGTGCTGCTGGCCAAGTTCATGAACCTGTTTTTAAAGGAAAAGATCAATCCCCTGATCGGCTCCGCGGGCGTTTCCGCCGTTCCCATGGCGGCCCGGGTGAGCCAGAAGGAGGGCCAGCGGGCGAACCCCGCAAACTTTTTGCTGATGCACGCCATGGGGCCCAACGTGGCCGGCGTGATCGGCAGCGCGGTGGCGGCCGGCGTGCTGCTGAGCCTGTTCCGCGTGTGAACTCTGCAAAAAGCGCACCGCCCGGCGGCGGCCTTCCACAGGGGCGGCCAAAGGGCAGCGCTTTTGGCCCGGGCGCGGCGCAGCGCCCGGGTGTATGCCTCCTTTTTCTCTCTCCATAGGGCACGGGCCGGCCGGGTTTGGCCGGCCTGTGCCTTTTTGTGAAAAGGTTGTGGGGTTTTGGCTTGCAACCGGCCAAAATTCATGGTACATTGTAGTAGAATCAGACCAAATTTTAGCAAAGGATGAGTGAATATGCGGCTGTATCGGATGCAGGAATTAAAGGATTATATCCAGCAGCACGAAAAAGCCTCCATCGACGAGCTGTGCCAGGCCATGGGGGTGTCGAAAAGCACCCTGCGGCGCGACCTGGACCTGCTGGCCGGCGAGGGCTGGATCGAAAAGGTGTATGGCGGGGTGAAGTACCGCGATTCGTCCCAGCTGATCCCCTACGAAAACCGGGGCGTGCTGAACGCCGAGGCAAAGCGCGCCATCGGCCGGCGCGCCGGGGAGCTGGTGGAGGAGGGCGACGTGCTGTTTTTGGATTCCGGCACCACCACGCCCTACATGCTGGAATCGCTGAGCGGCAAGCATGTGACCGTGCTGACCCACAGCATTTCGGTCATTAACGCTGCCGGCGCGCTGCCGGACGTGGCGCTGTTTGCCCTGCCCGGCCTTTACTACCCCAAGACCAAATCCTTCCGCTGCATGGACACCGTGGCTTTTCTGCGCAAGTACAACATCACCAAGGCGTTTATGGCGGCCTCGGGCTTTTCCCGCAGCGGGGTGACCAACAGCGCCACCTGGGAATACGACATCAAGCAGTATGTGGCCCACAACGCCCAGAAGGTCTACCTGTGCATCGATTCGGCCAAGTTCGGCGTGACCCGCATGATGACCTACTGCGAGGCTGAACAGCTGACCGGCATTGTGTGCGAGGCCGCCCCCGGCGAAGAGTGGCTGGAGTATCTGGAGGAAAAAGGCGTGGAGCTGATCCTGTAAAAAGACAATCTGTTTTAAAGGGCCCCCCGCGGCGTTTGCCGCGGGGGGCCCTTTTGCATATTTCCTTCTGACAGGTACAAAAGTTGTTTGGCGCAACGAAATGAAAAAGACAACTTTGTGAAAAGGAAGACATTCTTCGGAATTGTGCAAAAAACGAGAATATAAGTGCGATTTATCAAAAATTTCCGCGCAATAATGACAATATTAATCATAACTTTATCACAAAGCGACAAAAACAGACGTTGTTTTTTGGAAAATCCCCTAATGGATTTTGCAGGAAAAACGTCGTATAATGAACGTGTCATCAGACAAGTTGTTGAACAGGTTTGGCAAAAGCATTCACCTGTTCTGCGAAAAAGACGGACCAAAGGAGCATTTTATGGAATACAGAAGCGCTAGGCTGCGGGATCGGGGCCTCACCGAGGCGTATCTCAAGGCCACCGGCATGATCGAGGAGGAGTTTGACCGGCCGCTGATCCTGGTCATGAACTCGTGGAACGAGCTGCACCCGGGGCACATGCACCTGCGGGCGATCGCGGACGCGGTGAAGGCTGGCGTGCGGCTGGCGGGCGGGGTGCCCTTTGAATCCAACACCATCGCCCTGTGCGACGGCATCCGCACCCCGGCCTCGAACAAGTATGTGCTGCCCAGCCGGGAGATCATTGTGGACTCGATTGAAACGACGGCCGAGACCTTTCAGGCGGACGGCATGGTGCTGATCGCCTCCTGCGACAAGATCGAGCCGGCCTGCCTGATGGCGGCGGCCCGGGTGAACATTCCCACCGTGATCGTGAGCGGCGGGGCGATGCTGGCGGGCACCGTGAACGGGCACCGGGCCACCAACGCGGACATGAACACCGCGGGCAGCGGCTACCGGGACGGCGTGAAGCTGACGCGGCAGGAGATGAGCGAACTGACCGAGAGCCTGTGCGGTACCCCGGGCGGGTGCTGGGGCATGGGCACGGCGAACACCATGGCCTGCCTGATCGAGGCGATCGGCATGAGCCTGCCGGGCTGTGCCTGCGCCCACGCGGTGGACTCGGCCAAGTACCGGCTGGCCAAGCGCAGCGGCATGGCGGTGGTGGAGCTGGTGCAGAAAAACCTGCGCCCGGCGGACATTATGACCGAGGCGGCGTTTGAGAACTGCGTGACGGTAAACGAGGCGATCGGCGGTTCCACCAACTCGTTTATGCACATTCCCGCCATTGCCCACGAGATGGGGGTGGACTTCCCCATTGAGCGGTTCGATGTGATCAGCGCGCGCACCCCGCAGCTTGTGGCGGTGATGCCCTCGGGCCCGTATTACATGAGCGATCTGCGGGACGCGGGCGGGATGCAGGCGGTGATGAAGGAACTGGAGCCGCTGCTGCACACCGAGGTGCGCACCGTGACGGGCAGGACCCTGGCGGAAAACTTTGAGAACGCGAAAAACTACAACGACGAGGTGATCCGGCCGATGGACCGGCCTTTCCACCCCACCGGCAGCCACGCGGTGCTCAAGGGCAACCTGGCGCCCCAGGGCTGCGTGATCAAAAAGTCGGCCACGCCGGAGTGCATGATGGAGCACCGGGGCCCGGCCCGGGTGTTTGAGACCTGCGAGGGCGCGATGAGCGCCATCCGGGGCGGCGAGATCCAGGCCGGGGATGTGATCGTGATCCGGTACGAGGGGCCCAAGGGCGGCCCGGGGATGCGGGAGATGGTGGACATTACCCGGACCCTGAGCAGCATCGGCTGCGAGGACAAGGTGGCGCTGATCACGGACGGGCGCTTTTCGGGGTATTCCAGCGGAGCGGTGTTCGGGCATGTGTCGCCCGAGGCGCAGGAGGGCGGACCGATCGCGGTGATCCGGGACGGGGACATGATCCGCTACAGCATCCCGGAGCGCAGCATTGAGCTGGAGGTGAGCGCGGAGGAGATCCGGGAGCGGCTCAAGGCCTGGAGGCCCAAGGAGATCCAGTTCAAGGGTTATTTGCGCCGCTACGCAAACCTTGTGAGCTCCGGCTGCGACGGCGCGGTGATGAAGTGACGGTTCGAGGTCTGCTCGATTGAACCATAAATGAAAAGGAGAATCAACATGAAAAAGTTTACAGCACTGGCCCTGGCACTGGTCATGGCATTGGGACTGCTGGCGGGCTGCGGCTCCCCCGCGCCTGCAGGCAGCACCGCCGCCCCGGCGGGCAGCACCGGCACCGGCGCCCCCGCGGCCGCCTTCCCGGAAAAAGGCAAGAACATCAACATGATCGTTGGCTACAGCGCCGGCGGCTCCACCGATATCTTTGCGCGCCTGGTGGCAAAGTACGTGGAACAGAAATGGGGCTGCACCGTGGTGGTGCAGAACGTGACCGGCGGCTCCGGCGCGGTGGGTTTCCAGCAGTGCCTGGACTCGGCCGCCGACGGCTACACCGTGACCATCAGCAACGGCGCTTCGCTCACCCTGAGCGAGTCCGGCAACTACGACTGGACCTACAAGGATTTTGACAACCTGGCCAAGATCATCGACGAAGACGAGCTGTTGTGCGTAAAGGCGGACGCCCCGTACAACGACCTGAATGAGTTTGTGGAATACGCCAAAGCCAACCCCGGCAAAATGACGGTGGGCTTTGCGGGCCTGGGCGGCTTTACCCACCTGGCGGCCGCCAAGTTCATCCACGACATGGGCGTGGAGGTGAACAACATCGGCTATGACAGCGGCTCTGAAGCGGTGACCGCGGTGCTGGGAGGCTTTGTGGACTTTTGCCAGCAGCAGCCCGCCGAGACCGCGTCCACCCTGGAGAGCGGCGATCTGAAGGCGCTGGCCATCATGTCCAGCGAGCGGCACCCCAGCGAGCTGCTGGCGAACGTGCCCACCGCCAAGGAACAGGGCGTGGACTTTTTGGTGGCCCAGTGGCGCGGAATCTCCGCCCCCAAGGGCCTGCCCGCCGAGGCGCGCACCGCATGGGAAACCTGCCTTGCCGAGATTGCGGCGGACCCCGCCTTCCAGGCCGAGGTAGAGAGCACCCTGCTCTCGCGTGTGAACTGCGTGACCGGCCAGGAATTTGAGGATTGGATGGACAGCGAGGCTGCCTGGATCGGACCCCTGATGGACGAACTGGGACTGAAAGCGAGCTGACCGGACGCATGCCAGCACCCCGGCGCCGAAGCCGGCGCCGGGGTGCTTTTTACCGGCATTTGAGAGGAGGGGTTCTTTTTGCGCAAAGCCAATATCATTGGTTCCTCGGCGCTGATCCTGCTTTGCTGCCTGCTTTTCACCCAGGTGGCCCAGATCAAGCAGACCGGCCGGGAGGCCGTGGGTCCCCGGGTGGTGCCTTACGTGTGCCTGGCCGGAATCATTGTGTTCTCGGTGGTGGTGCTGGTGCAGTCGCTGCGCTCGCGCGAGGGAGAAGGAACGGAGTTTACCACCCGCGCCAAGGCGTTCCGCAGCTTTATCACGCTGGCGATGTACGTGCTGTACATCATCGGCCTGAACACGCTGGGCTTTATCGTTTCCACCCTGCTGTTTTTGTTTTTGCTGTCGGCGTTTTATTACGCCAAACTGGACAAGGGGCTGATCCGGATTGCGGTGATGTCCGTGTGCGTGACGGGCCTGGTTTGGGCCCTGTTTACCTTCGTTTTTAAAATTGTTTTGCCATGAGGAGGGATGAACCTTGGCTGATCTGATTACAGGCGTTCAATCGGCGCTGGCGCCCAGCGCGCTGCTGTTCACCCTGCTGGGTACCGTTTTAGGCATTGTGTTCGGCGCGCTGCCGGGCCTTACCTCGACCATGGCCATTGCGCTGATGATCCCGCTGACCTACGGGATGGACGCGGTCACCGGCATGGGCATGCTGGTGGGGGCGTTCTGCGGCGGTACGGCGGGCGGCTCGGTGTCCGCCACGCTGCTGGCCATTCCAGGCACGCCGTCCTCGATCTGCACCACCTTCGACGCCCACCCCATGGCCAAAAAGGGCAAGGCGGGGCTGGCGCTGGGGACCTCGGTGATCTGCTCGTTCATCGGCGGCGTGTTCAGCATGGTGATGCTGAGCATTCTGGCGCCCCAGCTGGCCAGCGTTGCACTGCAGTTCGGGCCGCTGGAATATATGACCCTGGCGCTGCTGGGGCTTACCATCATTGCAAGTATTTCCGGCAAGTCGCTGGCAAAGGGGCTGATCGGCGGGCTGATCGGGATCTTTGCCTCCTGCGTGGGGGTGGATGTGGTGACGGGCATGCCCCGGCTGACCTTTGGCAACAGCCAGATGCTGGGCGGCCTGTCGCTTTTGCCGGTGCTGATCGGCCTATTTGCCGTTTCCCAGGCGCTGCTGGAGGCGGAAAACCAGGTGCGCCGCGCCGCCGACGCCCAGCCGGAGATCGCAAACGGGGGCAAGATCCGGGCGGAATTTCCAAAGCTGCGCCTGCTGCTCAGCAAGTGGAAGATCCTGCTCTCCTCGTCCCTTCTGGGGACCATCATCGGGATCCTGCCCGGCACGGGCGGCAGCATTGCCAGCTTTGTGGCCTATGACACCGCAAAGCATCTGTCCAAAACGACGGAGGAGTTCGGCAAGGGCAACATTGAGGGCGTGATCGCCAGCGAAACCAGCAACAACGCCATGACCGGCGGCGCCATGGTGCCCATGATGGCGCTGGGCATCCCGGGGGACACCGCGACCGCCATTATGATGGGCGGGCTGCTGATCCACGGGCTGCGGTGCGGGCCCATGCTGTTTGTGAACAACATGCCCACCGTGTATGGCATTTTTGCGGCGCTGCTGATCGCAAACTGCGCCATGGTGGTGTTCCAGACCTTCGGCATCCGGCTGTTTGTGCAGATCCTGCGCATCCCCCGCTATGTGCTGACCCCCATCGTGATCGTGCTGTGCACCATCGGCGCGTTCGGCGCCAGCAACAACATGTTTGACGTGTGGGTCATGCTGGCGTTCGGCGTGATCGGCTATTTTGCAAACAAGCTGGGCTACGGCGTGGCGCCCATTGTGCTGGGCTTCATCCTGGGCAGCGTGTTTGAGCAGAACCTGCGCCGCGGCGCGGAGATGTTCCACACGGTGGGCTCCTGGCTCAACAGGCCCATCGCGGACGGGCTGTTCATTGCCAGCATGGTCGCGCTGCTGCTGCCGATCATCCAGGCGCAGCTTGCAAAGCGCAAGGCGAATAAAAAGAGCTGAAACCGGCGGCGCGGAGCGCCGGCCAAAGCGGGCCGCACGGCCCGGGAAAAAGCCCCAGGCAATTCTGCGCGTTTGAGTTTTGCGCGCAAAGGCAACAATAAAGGAGTGTATCGTATGTTAGGTGTAATCGGAATCATCGTTGCACTGGCACTGCTCATCTACCTGATCTTTAAAGGGTGGCACATGGGCATTGTGGCGGTGCTGTCCTCGCTGCTGATCATGCTGACCAGCGGCATGGACATTTGGAGCGGCTTTTCGGAAAGCTTCGCGACCTCGTTCAAAAACTTTGCGGGCACCTGGTTTTTGATGTTCACGCTGGGCTCGATCTTCGGCAAGATCATGGAGGAGAGCGGCGCCAGCGTGGCCATTGCGAACACCATTGTGCGGGCTGTGGGCAAAAAGCGGGTCATCCTGATCGTGCTGCTCACCACCCTGGTGCTCTCTTACGGCGGCATTGGCGTGTTTATCATCGCCTTTACCATGTACCCCATCTGCATGGCCCTGTTCAAGGAGGCCGATCTGCCCAAATCCATCTTCCCCGGCCTGCTTTTGGCGGTGCCGGCCACCATTACCATGAGCTTTGCGCCCGGCGTGCCCGCGGTGCAGAATATGATCCCCACCGAGACCTTCGGCACCACCATTTATGCGGCGCCGGTCATCGGCATTGTTACCTCGGTGGTCATTTTCATCCTGGACTATTTGTTCTACACCTGGGTGGCCAAGCGGTGTGCCGCCAAGGGCGAGCACTTTGTGGCAGGCCCCAACGACAAGATCGTTGACCTGAACGACGCCGAGGCCATGAAGAACCTGCCCAGCCCCCTGCTGGCCTTTACCCCGATCATTGTGCTGATCGTTTCGATTTTTGTTTTCATGCAGTTCGTGGCGGCCTCGAACTTTGCGGTGGTGCTGGGCATGACCCTGGCCATCGTGGTGGCGCTGGTGCTGTATCGCGGCCGGCTGCAGATGCGCGATTCGCTGGGCGGCGGAATGACCAGCGGGCTGAACGCTTTGATGGTTACCTCCATGATCATGGGCTTTGGCGGCGTGGTGCAGGCCTCCCCCGCGTTCCAGACCTGCGTGGACTGGCTGCTGAGCCTGAACATGAGCCCGATTCTGATGTCGTTCGTTTCCATCAATGTGATCTGCGCCATCACCGGCTCTTCCTCCGGCGGGCTGAACATCTTCCTGGATTCGCTGGGCGGCTATATGCTGAGCAGCGGTATCAACCCGGCCATCCTGCACCGGCTCACCTGCATGGCCTCTGCGGGCCTAGACGCCATGCCCCACGCCTCCGGTGTTGTGCTGGCCAACTCGGTTGCCAAGACCGAGATGAAGAATACCTATAAATACACCTTCGTTTCCCAGTGCATGATCCCCATGCTGGCATACGCCCTGGGCGTGGTGCTCTATCTGGTCGGCCTGTGCTGACCCGCTGCTGACCCCGGGCGCCGAAAGCGAGCTTTCGGCGCCCCGTCTGCTTTCATGATTTCATTGGGAGGAACGTTTTTATGACCAAGATTGACCTTTTGATCCAAAACGGCCGTGTGGTGGACCCGGCCCGCGGGCTGGACGCGGTGGCCGACATTGCCATTATAAACAACCGGATCGTGGACCTGCCCGCCGAATACGAGGCCGCCCATGTGGTGGACGCCGCCGGCTGCTATGTGTTCCCCGGCCTGATCGATTTCCACTGCCACCTCTTCCGCGCGGGCAGCGGGGTGAGCGTGCGGCCCGACTATCTGCTGGCCACGGGCGTTACCGCAGCGGTGGACGCGGGCACGGCGGGCTGCTCAAATTTTGAGGCGTTTTACGCCAGCACCGTGGTGCCAAGCCAGGTACGCATCAAGAGTTACATCAACATGTACGGCACGGGCCAGAGCGACTACAACATCATGGACCGGTTCCGGGTGGAGGATTACCGGCCGCAGGCCATCGCCCGCATGGTGGACCGCTACCGGGACAACATCCTGGGGCTGAAGATCCGCATGAGCGAGGGCGTGGCGGAAAATATGGAGGCGCTGGACGCCACCATCGCCCTGGCCGGCGAGCTGGGCGTGGGAGTGTGCGTGCATGTGAGCAAGCCCTTGGTGCCGCTGAACGAGATCGCCGACCGGCTGCGCCCGGGGGATATCTTCTGCCATGTGTACCAGAACGTGGGCATCGACAACATTTTTGAGGCGGACACCGGAAAAGTGAAGCAGAGCATCTGGAAGGCCCGGGAGCGGGGCGTGATCCTGGATGCGGCGAACGGCAAGATGAACTTCAACATCACCTGCTGCAAAGAGGCCGTGGCCCAGGGGCTGTGGCCGGACGTGGTGGCCAGCGACTGGCTGAGCGACAAGTATAATTATTCGCCCTACACCAAAAACCTGATGTTTATTCTGACCAAATACCTGGAGCTGGGAATGCCCCTGCAGCAGGCGCTGGCCACGGTGACCGCGACCCCGGCCCGGCTTATGGGAATGGAAGGGCGGATCGGCACCCTGGCCGCCGGCGCGTATGCGGATGTGGCGATCTTCAAGCGGGTGGAAAAAACGGTCCGCCACCTGGATTTCGACGGCACGCCCTTTGAAACCCACCAGCTCTTTATCCCACAAATGGTGCTGAGCGACGGAGAGTTCGCCTTTTGCCAGGCGGATTTCGCGCTGGTTTGAACCCGCGGCAGCCCGCCCGGGCGCTGCGGAAAACAACTTTAAAAGGAGGAACTTGCCCTATGAGAGAAGATTTGCTGAACAGGACGGTGAGTGAAAAGCTGCGTGCCGGGCGGCCGGTGTGCGCGGCGTGGGCCCAGCTGGGCAGCAATGTGAGCGCCGAGATCTTTGCCGAGGCGGGCTTTGACGCCCTGATCATCGACATGGAGCACGGCCCCTGGGATATGCAGAATACCCTGGCGGCCATGCAGGCCTGCAAGGGCACCGGCTGCGCGCCCTTTGTGCGGGTGCCCTGGAACGACATGGTGTGGTGCAAGCGGGCGCTGGATTTGGGCGCGGCCGGCGTGCACGTGCCCTATGTTTCCACCCGGGAGGAGGCCGAGAACGCAGTGCGCTTTTGCAAATACCCCACCGCCGGCGGGGTGCGGGGCATTGCGGGCAGCCAGCGGGCGGTGCGCTACGGCCTGCGCAAGGCGGAGTATTACGCCGGGGCCGACCGGGACATTATTGTGATGGTGGCCATCGAGAGCCCCGAGGGGGTGGCCAACATTGCCGAGATCGCCGCGGTGGAGGGAGTGGACGGCATTTTTATAGGGCCGTCGGATCTTTCGACCACCATGGGGCATCTGGCCGACCCCTCGCAGCCGGACGTGCAGGAGGCCATTGCCAAAATTGAGCGGGAGGCCAAGGCCCAGGGCAAATTTTTGGGCACCATCGCACCCGATTGGGCCGGGGCGAAGAAGTTGTACGACAAAGGCTATTCGCTGGTCTACTTTATGTCGGACACCACGACCCTTTCCGCCGCCGCGCACAGCGCCGTGGAGGCGTTCCGGCAGGACTGCGCAGAGGACTGAGGCCCTGCGCGGCAAACACAAAAAGGCAGGCGGAACGCTCCGCCTGCCTTTTTGCTCCCCGGCCAAAGCCGCCGCGCGGCTTGCAAACTGCCCCGACAACTTTTATAATAGAAAAGAAGGACAGGCCCCGGCACACAAGCCGCCGGGGCGGAAAGGAAGCGACCATGGGAAACCCGAAAGCCACCCGAAAGACCAGCCGGAGCGAGGTGGTGGCCCAGCAGCTGATGGACGCCATTGCGGCGGGGAAATTTGAGGTGGGCGGGCGCCTGCCCTCTGAAAATGCCCTGGCGGAGGAATACCATGTGAGCCGCAGCACCCTGCGGGAGGCGTTCAAAAAGCTGGAGCAGATCGGCGCGATTTACACCCGGCACGGAAGCGGCTCGTATGTGCGCGACCGGAATGCGGCGCGGCCGGCGGCACAGGAGGCGGGCCTGCAGCGGGCCGGCCGGGTGGTGAGCGAGGTGTTCAGCCTGGATCGGTTCTCGGTGACCGAGTATCTGGACGCGCGCCTGATCATTGAGCGGGCGGCCATCGGCCTTGCCATCGACCGCATGACGGACATGGATTTTTTGGAGCTCAAGCGCATTGTGGAGCAGGCCGAGCGCAGCGACTGCACGGTGGACGAGTACATTGAGCTGGACTGCGCGTTTCACCGGGAGTTGGTGCGGGCCTCGAAAAATGAATTCCTCTCGCTGTTCTGGTCGCACCTGGAGCCCTGCCTGCGGGAGCAGCAGCGGCGGGTGGTGGTGATCCCGGGGCTGGTGGAGGGCTCCAAGAACAAGCACCGGCAGCTTTACGAAGCGCTGCTGCAGCGCAACAAAAGGGAGGCGCTGGCCGTATACGAAGCGCACACCAGCACGATTTTAGGGCGGTTTTTTACCCTGGCAAGCGAGTCGTATTCCACCGAGGAAGAAAAAGAGGAGTGAGACCCGGCGGCCCGGGCCGTGGCTGCCGGGGGTTGAATTTTCTGAAAAGCAAAAGCAGGGGGCGCCCGGCCGGGCGCCCCCTGCTTTTGCGCAGAAAGTCAGGTGTGGGAGGCGCTGCCCGCAAGCGCCTGGTCAAACTGCAGGATCGCGGCCATCAGGCGGGCGTGGGCGTCGCCCGCGGTGCTGAGGGAATGGTCGGTCATGACAATGGGCATGGCGGCCAGCCAGGTGCTGTTCTGGACATCGGCCAGCTTTGCGTTGAAGCCCTGGGCCCGGTGCGGCAGCGACCAGCTGCCCAGAGCGTTCAGGATGCCCGAAGGGCTGGCCTGCATGGTCAGCACCGCCTGCTGGACCCGGAATACGTCGCGGCTCACCTGCCCGCTTTGCACCTGGAGGGCCACGCCGTCCAGCCCGGCAAATACGGCCTCGGGGGAATCAGTATTAAACCAGGGGCTGTGGATGCTGGAGGCGTAATTCAAAAGTTCTTTGCAGCCGCCGGTGTATTTCATCAGAACAAGGCAGGCGGCGCGGGAACCGCCCGCGGTGACCTGGCCATAGGTGGCGGCGGCCAGATCGGGGGCCTGGGCGTAGCCCAGCACGCCGCTTTGCTGCAGCAGCGCGTACAGCTCGCCGAAATGGGCCGGGCCCAACCGGGCATCCGGGGAGGTGGAATCGTAGCAGTGCTGGAAATCCAGCACCAAAACCTCGCCGGGGTGCGCGGCCAAAAAGGCGGCGAAGGCGGCCAGTTCGTCCGCCAGCGGCGCGCTGTAATAATTGTGCACCGCGTAAAATACGCCGGTAGCGGCGTCCCGGGTGGCGCGGATGTCGAAATACCGCACGCCCCCGGCGAGCAGGGCGGGCAGATCGGCTATCTGCGCTTTGCTTTGGCGGTAGCCCAGGCCTTTGCAGATCCCCAGCTGGAAGGGCGAAGCCACCGAGGCTGCGTCTACGGGGCTGGAAAGCCGCATGCCGGAGGTAAGGGCGTCGTGGGCGCCGGGCATGGCGATATCCACCAGGCGCTCGGGGCCGGAGAGGGTTTCGCGCATCCAGGCGGAATAATCGGCGCCGCCGGTTGTGTTGCCTGCCGCTAAAAAGGGCAACCCCAAAAAGGCCGCGGCCAACAGCAGCAGCGCTAAAAAAAGCAGGAAGAGGAATTTCAAGGTGCGCTTGAAGATGTGCATAAAAATCGCCTCCTGCACCCATTATAGCAGGCCGGGGGCGAAAACAAAACCTCGGCGTGCGTTTGGGCCCGGCAGCGGGCTTGGAGAAGCTGCAAGCGGCGCTTTGTGAAGCAGGCGGGAAAAGCCGGCGCTCTTTTCAGAGCGCCGGCTTTTGCGGCAGGAAGCGCCTTTGGCTCAGCCCAGCAGGGTCTGCCGGTCGAACTCGCGGTAATAGGTCATGCGCAGGCCGTCGTCCCACGAGCTGTTCGGGGACGATTCGTACAGCAGCGCGACCCTGCCGTCGCTGAGTTCCGCAAGACAGCTGTAGGCAAACAGGGTCCCCTGGGGGGTGACGTCGTACTGATACTCCCAGTCGACCGTGTACTTTTTCGCGCCGCCGGGGTAGGCGCCGTTTTCCTTGAGAAGGCCCACAAAGATGCGGCCGTGGGTGCGGTCCTTCAGGTTCGCGCTGGAGAGCAGCATGGCCGGGTATTCCTGCCCGTCTTTTTGGGAGCGCACCGTTCCGCTGAGGCGGATCGCCGAAAGCTGGCAATTGATGCCCGCGCTGTTGTTGCTGAAGGTGCATTTTACATCGCGCCAGCTCTGCCCGCCGTCGGTGCTGGTGGCCTCGACCACCGTGCCGCCCAGGATGGAGGTGTTGCGCAAAAACAGCTTGAGGCTGCCGTCTGGCATTTCCACCGGCGCCGCTTCGCTCAGGCCGTAGATCGAGGATACGCTCTCGCCGTGGGCCCAGGTGCGGCCGTTGTCGTCGCTGTAGATCACCTCGGCTTTGGGGGAACTTTGGTAGTACACCGGCACGATGAGCCGCCCCGCGTACTGCCCCTGCTGGAGCTGCAGCCCGCGGCCCGGGCCCAGGATGTAGTGCTGCGAGTTTTCGCGCTTGACCATGCCGGAGATGATTTTGTCGGTATGCCAGGTGCGGCCCGCGTCGTCGCTGTAAAACTGCATGATGTAGCTGGTATTGTACAGCTGGAGCTCGGAGTCCTCATAAAAAAGCTTCATGGGCACCGAAACGGCGGGATGGGCCGGGTCGGCGGAGCGCTGGCGCACGGTCAGCGGCTGCCCGTTTTTGTACAGTTCATAGTCCTGGCTGACCCCGTATTCCGAGAGCGCGCCCAGGGAGAGGTTGCCGTCGTCCACCGGGCGGTTTGCCAGGGAGGAGTAGGCGCGGGGCGTGCCGTTGAGGTGGTAGACCGGGTACAGCCCGGATGCGTTGGGCTGGCCGTAGACATCGGCTGCATAGTCGAACCGGCTGCGGTCGGTGTTGTTGTTGATGTTGCCGGTCTGCCCATTGGCGCTGCCCTTCAGATTCTGGCTCGAGAGCAGAAGATACTTTTTTCCGCCGATGGTGCAGAAGCCGTCGCCCCGGGCCACGGTGCGCATTTTGGTGCCGCCGGATTCGTCCGCCAGGTGTTCGAACAGCCCCCCGTTCCAGGCCCAGGCGTCGGCCAGAAGAAAAACGCGGCCGGTGTTCAGCGTGTCCTGGAGGATTACGGCGTCGATGAAGGAGGCGGAGCCCTGCTTATAGCCGTTTTCGTCGGCATAATCCTGCATGTGCATGGCCGCGGGCACGCTGGGCTCCAGCCAGCCCTCCATTGCGGCGTGCTGCGCGGCGGCCGGCTTTACCCGCACCGCGATGTCGATGTTCTCGGCCGAGTCGCCCCCGCTTCCGAAATTGGCGTCCACCCCTGCGATCAGGTCGCCCTGGGGCGTATTCCACAAAAAGGGGATGCGGAAATGCTGCGAGCCGGTGGCGTCGCCCGCAAAGAAAACAAAATCGCCGGTGCGCCGGGTGCCGGCCGTGCGCAGCAGCAGCTCCTCGTCGCTCAGGGCGCCGGAATAGATCTGGATGCTTTCGATCAGGCCGGTGAAGGGATAGCTGTCCGGGTCGTTGGAGCGGGAGGTCTTGCCCAAAAAGCCCTGGGTCCAGGTGATGGTATCGCTGAGAAAGCGATAGTCGCCGCCTGTTTTTTCCAGCACCGCCCCCGGCGCCCCGTTGGCGAACAGCTTATACCCGGCCTGCCGGCTGGCCGAAAAGGCCACCGTGTTCCACTCCCGCGGGTAGACCGTGCAGGAGGCGGCATAGAAGGGGGCGTCGCGGTCGCGGTATTCGAACCCCAGCAGGTTCCCGTTTTGGTAGAGATGGAAGTGGGAATTCCCGCTGCCGGGGTCGCTCACGCTGAGAAGGGACCCCACCCCGGAATGGGTGTTTTTGAATTTTACGATCACCGACAGCTCATCCAGAGCGCCCAGCTGCCCCACCAGCCCCGGGCTGAGCGCCGGCGCGGCCTGGGGCGAAGCGATGGAGATGTTTTCGGCCGAGTAGAGGAGTTGCCCCTCGGTGGGCGCCCACGGCTCTGCGCTGAGGGCGGCCGCCTCGGCCTGGGAGAGCGCGCGCGGCACAAAGGCGGCCAGCGCAATGCGCCCCACAAAGCCCCCGGCGTTGCCCGAGCCGGTGAACCCTTCCGGCACGCCGCCGATGGTCAGGTACTGGATGTCGTTGATGGCGGCGTTCTGGTTGAACCAGGAGGCATAATCGGGATACTGGGTGGAGGTGCTGCCGTCAAAGCTGGTTACGGTTTTTGCGGTTTTGTCGGCGGGGTCGGAGGCGTTTACACTGTAAACAAAGGTGTGCCAGCCGCCGGTGGCCTGCGTTCCGGCGAGGTTCGCCTTCATCCCATCCGGGAACTCGACCCGCTGCTGGTTCACCCCGGACACGGCATTCGCCAGGATTGCGCCGTAGCTTTCGGCGGAGGCGGTGCTGCCGGCGGCGAAGAGCACCTGGTTGCCGCCGCCCAGGGCCCTGTAGCGCACCAGGATCGTGCCCTGCACGCTTTGCCGCAGGCGGGCGATCTCCTGTGGGCTGCCCTGCACCGTGCGGCTGCCGTCAAAAATCTGGTCGGAACCGGAGAACACATAGGAAAAGCCGGCGTCCTGGGCTTCGCTTAAAAATGCGGCCAGACCGGCCGGCGCGGCAGGCGCAGCCTCCGCGGCGTGCGCACAGGGGGGGACGAACAGGGCTGCGCCCAGGAACAAAAGCGCGCAGCAAAGGGACAAAAGGCGGGTCTTCATTTTTTTCACTCCTTTACGATTCAGCGATACAAACCCTGTTTGAGCGCGCCCTTGGCAGCCCTGCCGGGATGGAAAAGGGCGGCTTTAAAGCTGGTAGTCCTGGTAAAAAGCGCCGCAGTCGGCCACGTCGTACTGCTCGCCCGAGCGCGCCGGGTATGCCCGGGTGCGGGTGCGGCGGTTGTTGCAGAACCGCGTTTCGCCCACCTGCCGAAGCGACAAAACCCGCTGATCAAAACAAAAAAACTCGTTGTCGCGGATGGTGAGCTTTGCGTGGAAAAACCAGCCGCCGGAGGAGCGGACCTTGGGGCACGCGGTGATGGGGGCCGCCCCCCACGCGGGGATATACGCGCAGTTCACAAAGCGGTTGTTTTGCAGGCAGAGCGACCGGGTGGCCCCCGATTCGTACCAATAGCACGCCTCGCCCTCCAGATAGACGGCGGCGCCCGCCGTTTCGAACAGGCAGTTTTCCACCAGCGCCTCCCGGCAGGTGAGCAGAACGCCGCGCGCGCGGTTTTTGCGGAAGGTGCAGCCGCGGATCACGACCCGGGGCGAGAGCGAAAGATTTTCCAGCACCGGGCGCTCGGGCAGAGAATCGGGCAGAGGGGCGTCGAACTCGGCCAGGATCCCTTCCTTTTGCGGGCAGAGGCGTTTCAGGCGGGCGGTCCAAACCGGGCGGAGCTGTTCCGCGCCCATGAGGGCGACCTCGTCCCCCGGGCGGCCCGGCAGCGTTCCCTGCTGGCCCGGGTGGCCCCAGCCCAGCAGCAGGCTTTGGCCTGCCGGCCTGCCGCGCACGGGCGCGTAGAAGCCGTGCACGTTTACACCGTCGTCCAGCTGGCTTTCAAACCGGCATTCCTCCAGGCGAAGCTCCCCGGCGCAGTTTACAAAATGCGTGGCGTCGGCCGCGGCTGTAAAGCAGCGGGGCGAGGCGGGGTCCGGCGCGAGATCGAACCGGGTGAGCGCGACCCCCGTGCATCGCTCCGCCAAAAAGGCCATGCCCGCGGCGTGGCGGACCGCGATGTTTTCCAGCGCCAGATCGCTGCAGTCGGCGGCGTAAAACGCGGGATAGGTGCGCGGATGGTGACGGAAAACCAGCCGGTTGCCCGGGCGGCTCGCCGCAAAAAAGCGTTCAGGGCCGCTCAGGGTGAGGCGCACCAGGTCGGGGGCCATGGCCTCGGCGCAAAGGTCCAGCCCCTGGGTTTGCCGCTCCGTGCGGAAGTAGAGGTCGTCGGTGCCCCAGGCGGGCGCGCCGGTTTGGGCGTCCAGCTCCAGCCAGAGGTGCAGCGGGTGGCAAAAATTTTCGCCCCAAAAGACCAGCCGGCCCTGCCGCACCTGCCACGGGTATTTTGCGGGGTCGATGCGCACCACCATTTCCTGCGGCTGCACGCTCAGGATCTCGCCCTCGGAATAGGCTGGGCGCGCATAATCCAGCGAAAAGTTTTCAAGGCGCACGCCGCGGCTGGACGCGATGTAAAACGGCAGGATCTCGGTGTGAAAGACAAAGCGGCTGCCGCCGCCGTCGATGCAGAGGCCGTGGAACCCTTCCAGCAAAAAGGCGACCGGCCGCCGGGGCTCCGGGTCGTGGTTTGAGATGCACAGCTCCCGGCAGGGGGCGTGCCGGGGATAAAAATGATATTCCCCCGGCTCAAGGCAGAGGGCCACGCCCCGCTTTGCCCGCAGGGCTTCCAAGGCGTTTTGCAGGGCTTCCACAAGAAGGGGGCTGTTGCCCGGCTCAAGGCCGAGCGCCGCGCCGCGGATCCGTTCCATTGTTGATGGGCTCCTTTCCGGGGCGGCCCGCGCCGGGGCCGCCCCGCCTTGCTTTATTGCCAGACAACCCGGTCGAGCTCGATCCATTTTCCGCTGGACTGGGCGGATTTGCTGGCCGTGACAGTGAGGCGCACGGTGTGCGCGCCCGGTTCCAGAGCGCCGGTGTCGTACAGCACCTGGCCCAGCTGCATTTCCGGCGCGTAGGCGTCCACGGTGGCCGCCCTGGCCCCGTCCACCGTGATGTCGGCCTTGCCGCACCAGGGGCCTTTGAGCCCGTACAGCACGGCGTTTGTGCCGGTAAAGCTGAACTCCACATGCGCTTTCCAGGTGTTGCTGGAGCTGTCGTCGCCGTGGTAGCTTCCCTCCACCGACTGGTGGTTCCACACCGAAAACTTTTTCAGGTTGGGGTTGTCGTCGTTCCAGACCACCTTGTTTGCGAGCGGCTGGCCGTTCTGGCTGTCGAACAGCTCCACCTTGTCGTACTCGATCCAAACGCCGGTGGAGGCGGGATTCTTTTCCCCTGCCACCGTGAGGGTGACGGTGTGCTCGCCGTAGGGCAGCTCGCCTGTGTCGAACAGAAGCGCCTGGGCCTCGGGCGCGGGGGCGTAAGCGTCCACCCGCACGGGCGCGCCGAAATCGACCTGCACGTCGGCCAGGCCGCACCAGTCGCCCTTGATGCCGTACAGCTTTGCGCCGGTGCCGGTGAAGGTGAATTCCGCGTAGCCGCCCGCCTCGCTGCAGGACATATCGTCGTTGCGGTAGCTGCCGGCCGAGGCCTGTTGGTTCCAGCCCGCGCTGCAGGAGATGTAAACGGAATCGTTGTTCAGGGTGAATACGCCGCTTTCTTTGGCTTGGGTGGTAAAGCCGGACACGGCGCTGGAAGCGGCGCCCGCGGCGTTCCCGGCGGTTACCGCCCAGTAATAGGCTGTGCCGGGCAAAAGCTCTTCGGAGGACTGGTAGCGGACCGCCCGGCCCGTATAGGTGTCGATCACGGGGTCGGAGAGATCCGGATGCAGGGATACCACAAGCCGGTAATTCCGGGCGCCGGGCACCGGCTGCCAGGCAAACGCCTGCGCGGTGCTGGCCCGCGTTTCGCCGGCGGCGGGAAGGTTCAGCGCCGGGGCGGCCGGGGCGGCGGAATCCTGCCCGGCGGAGAAGGTGTAAACCACCACCGCTTCGCCCGGGATGTCGTTCACGAAAACGCCGCCGTTCACCGGCTGGTTCCCCGCGATGTGGTTTATGTACTGGGGCGCTGTATCCCACACGCTTTCGCCCCGCAGCACCATGGCGCTGGCCGAGCTGTATTGCTGGGGGACCTGAAGCGTGAGCTGGGTGGCGTCCCACTTGTTGAGCACGATCACCCGCAGGTCGGTCTGCTGCGCATTTTCATAGGCAAAGACCCGGACCTTCTCGCCGGTGCTGGCGGCGTCCAGCTTGTTTTCCAGCACGTTTTGGTTGATGATGCGGTGCGCCAGCGCGGGACCGGTAAGCCGCACCGTATCCCCGTCCAGATACCAGCGGTCCAGATCGAACCAGCCGAAGGATTTGTTGGGGCAGCCGCTGATGGAAGCTTTGCTGGGATAATGGGAGGGCCAGCTTACAATGTAGCCGTACTGCCCGCCGTCAATGAGGTCCAGCATGGCGTTGAGCAGGGCCATGCTGCCCCCCAGATCCCGCACATGGCCCTCGTCCCAATTGTCCTGCACCGGGGTCCAGCCGATGTTGCACTCGCCCAAAATGGCCTCTTTGCCCTCAATGGGAGAACCCGGGGCCAGCAGGTCGTCGCCGTTTTTGTCGAAATATTTGTTCCAGCCGTAGAAGGAATAGCGATGGTCGTCGTAGGCGTCGAACGCGCCCTGTGCCGCGCTTACCAGCGTGTTATTCCAGCCGTTCCACAGAACGTTCTGCGGCGCCCGCTGCAAAACCAGGCGGTAGTTGGGGTTGGCGCTTTTTACGATCTGCTGGAATTCGGGAAACAGGCTGCCCAGATACTGGGCGTTGCCGCTGCCGCCCGCGCCGTTGTTCCAGGGCTCGTTGCCCATGTCGAAATAGCACAGCTCCACCCCCTGCGAGGCGATATACTGCGCCATGGAGGCCGTGAGTGCTTTTACCTTTTCCAGGGGGGCCTCGCCGCCGAAGGCGTCCAGCGATTCGATGGGGATCATGACGAAGGGCACGATCCCGTTTTTTTTGCAGAACGCGATAAACTCCTCCAGCCCGAACGTGCCGGCGGCATCGCGGCTGTTCAGCCCGCCCCAATAGCGGTTTTCAGACAGGGGGCGGCCGGTTTCCCAATCAAAGGCCCAGGCATCGTAGCCCCACCGCATCATGCTGAGCTCGCCGGCAAAAAAGCTTTGCTCCATCCAGTTTCCGTTGGCCTGCCACATCTCGTCGCTCACCAGGGACATCTCGATGTTGGCGCCCACGCTGCGCGCGCCGGCAAGCGGTGCGGCGCTTTGGCCGTTCACCGAAATTGTTACCTGCGCCGGGCCCGCCGCCCGGGCGGGAAGGGCCGGGACGGCGGCCGCAAGGGTCAGAAAACAGGCGGCAAGGGCAACGGCCTTTCGAAGGGTTCGATCCATACTTGTTACCTCACTTCCACATCATTTGTTTGTTCGATCCGCCAGGTGTTGTGCCGGAAATCCACCTCCACGGAAATTCCGTTTGCAAACAGGGTGCGCTGGCGCTCCGGGTCGCCGGCGATAAATTCATGCAGGGTCATTTCGCTCAGCGCCACCTTTTCGTGCAGGGCCGCCACGGCCGCTGCTTTTTCCAGCTCGCGGGCGGTGGGTTCGATGGGCAGGTACCCCATGCCGCCGTTCAGCAGCGCGTACAAAAAGCCGCTGCGGCCGTTCGGCATGACCGAGGCGGCCCCCTCGCCCAGGTCCCAGGGAATGAAGATACAGTCGTGGTATACCAGGTTGAACAGGGGCACGGGCACCCCGCGCTGGGCGCCCCCGTTCAGCCGGGGGGCTGTGGGGTAGGGCGCGTGATGGCACAGGGCAAGGTGGTCCACCGTGCTGGCCAGCGGTTCCTCGGAGGAGGCGATGCCGTACCGCTGGGCGATAAAATCGAAGCAGCCGCAGCGGTAGGCGCTGCACTCCCTGCGTGTCATGGGGTGGCGCGGGTCCAGGCATTCGTCCAGCTCCACCACGCTGAACACGTCGAGATACGCCCCGTCCAGGGGGATGCCCAGGGCGTCGAGCCGGCGGTAGTTGCGCTCCACATAGTCCCGCGCGAGGCTGGCGCACAAAAAGGTCTGGCGCCCCCCGTTCCAGGTGCAGCCGGCCGGGCGCGCGCCGTGCCGGTCCAGCACCGCATTGGCCTCGCTGTAGCTTGCGGCGTCGAGATAATAATCGCGGTATTGGTCGTGCAGCGCGAAGAGATAGCCCTGCGCCCGGCAGGCGGCGGCCAGCGCCCGCAGGCCGCCAGCCCCGCCGGCCCTGCCGTTGACCGGCAGAACGTCCGGGTGGCGCTGGTCGTAGCCCGCCGCGCCCCAGCCGTCCAGATGGACATACGCCTTTTGGACGCCGCGCGCCTTGAGCCGCTGCAGTTGGGCCTGCCGCTGGGCAAAGGTCACCAGGCGGTCGTTTTGCTGCGGGTTTTGCGGGTCGTACAGGGCGGACTCCGGCTTTACGGCGAACCGGCTCCAGGTGTGGATCACCGGGCAGCCGATCAGCCGGGCGAGCTTTGGCTGGCGCGCGAGTTTTTGCGCCAGCGGCACCGCGCCGCCCTGTGCGCGCACCGTTTGCCGATAGGCCTTGCAGAGCTCCACGTACCCGCCGGCCAGCAGCCTAAGGCTGAACCGGCGCGGGTAGCCGACCCGGCCCATGCACTCGCGCCAGACAAGATGCAGCCGGGTGGGGCCCCCGGGGGGATGCAGCAGTTCGTAGCCCGCATCCCAGGCCTGCTCCACAATGGCCAGCCAGGCCGCGCCGCGCCGCACCTGGCCGATCCAGGGCATGTAGCCGCTGCGCTCGAAAAAGTAGGGGGGCTGCACCGCTTTGATTTCCTCGGGCCAGTTGCCGGGCACCAGGCACCCCTGCATCATGGGGAGCACCGTGCAGCTTTGGGACGTTTTTTCCTCCCAGACAAACGGCGCGGGCCAGTGCACCGCCTCCACCGGCGCGTCCCGGAGGGGGATCAGCTCAAAGCGCACCTCGCCGGTGTGCGCCACCCAGACGCGGGTTTCGAGGCGCAGGCCGTTTGCAAAGCCGCTCCAGAGCCAGCAAAAGCCGGCCCCTACCCCTGTTTTGAGGGGGCTCATTTCCACCCGGGCCTGGCTGAAGAAGAGCGGTTCCCCGTTTGGCAGCGCGATCCACGGCACAAAGGCTTCGCTCTGCACCCAGGCTTCGCCCCCGCGCTCCACCGCGACCCGGCCCTCCGGCCAGGCGCAGAGCCTTGTTCCGCCCAGTTGTACCTGCTGCATCATTGTTTGGCCCCCTTACAGATTAAAAGCTGCGGCGGATACGGCAAAGGGGGCGGGGCCTGTCGCCCCGCCCCCTTTGCCGCTATGAAAAGGTGTGTGTCAGCTGTTCTGTAAAAATTCCAGCGCCTGCTTTTGGAGCTCGGCGTAAACTTTGTCCGCGCCGGCGGCCTGCAGCTTGGTCTGGAGCTTTGCGATGTCCGCCGCCGGGTCGTCGGTAAAGCCCAGGCCCAGCAGCTTGTAATCGGTGTTGAAGATCTCGCCCATGGCGGCGATCTCGTTCTTCACATTGGTGTCGTTGAACACGAAGGTCTGGTAGCGGCCGCTGCGGGCGCTGGCCTGCCAGGCCTTGTTCATCTCGGTCAAATTGGGGATGCCGCCTTCCACGACGCGCCAGGTGGCGTCGTTGCGCACGCCCCAGTTGCAGTTGCCGTCGTAGGGGTAATTGGAGCTGTCGGCCAGGGAGACCAGGGCGCCGTCGCCGGAGGCCTGCCAATGCTTGCCCTCGATGCCGTAGCAGAACAGGCCGTTGATCTCGGGGTCGTTGCGCAGATAATCCAGAGCCATGAGCGCGCGCTCGGGGTGCTTGGATTTGGAGAAGATGCTCATGCCGTTGGCCAAAAAGGAGTTGAGCACGGGGGGAACATCCTCCTGCGCGTCGAACACCCGCACGTCCCATTCGGGGTGCTCGGCGGTGATCTGGGCGTAAACGCTTTTTGCAGTGTTCACGTTCATCAGCGCCAGCGCGGATTTGCCGGCCTGGAAGCTCTCGGTGTTGTTCTGGGTATTGACCACCGCGTTTTTGCTCCAGAAGCCGCGGTCGCGCCAATCCTTCAGGCGGGTGACCACGTTCAGGAATTCGGGCTGGTCCGCGTTGCCCTTGACCGGGGCAGCGTCGTCGAGCTCGCTCACGCTGGACATGGCCTGCCAGGGGCCGATGCCCACCACCTTTTCAGGGCTCTCCCAGTTGGCCTTGTTCCACATGCGGTCGAAGATGAACAGCTTGTCGTAGTCGGAGCCCACATCCAGGGGGATCAGGGTCGGCTCGTTCTTTGCGATGGCGTCCATATACGCCTCGGCCTCGTCCAGGGAGGCCACGGACTGGACGCCGTATTTGTCCATCAGGTCGCCCCGTGCCATATAGACATAGGCGGTGATCTCCTTGTAGTTCATGGGCAGCATGTAGACCTTGCCGTCCACCTTGGCCTGCTCCCAGGCCTCGGGGTAGATGGTCTGCGCGGTCATGGGTGCATAGGTGTCGAGCGCCTGCTGGGTGATCTCCCAGAAGCCCTGCTTGGTGGCCTGGGCGTTGTAGAAGCACCAGTCGGCGGTGTAGATGATGTCCCAATCCTCGCCGGAGGCGAAGATCAGGGGGTACTTCTGCTCGTATTCGCCCCAGCTCATGAACTTCAGGTCGATGGTGGCGTTGATCTCGGCCTTGAGCTTTTCATTGATTTTGGCAAAGACCTCGTCGTTGTCCACCGGGCGGTCGCCGATCAGGTACATGGTCAGGGTCACCGGCTCCGAGGTGTCGGGTTTTTCCGGCCCCGCCGCGGTGGAGCCGGCGGAGGCCGGCACGCTGGCAGGGGCGCTAGAGGCGGGCTGGCCGCAGGCGCCCAGGGCGCCCAGCAGCAGAGCCAGGACCAGCAGCAGGGATAGCTTTTTGAAGTGTTTACGCATTGTTTTTCCTCCTTCGTATGTATATCAAACGGATCCGCAATGGATCTTGCCGCGTGGGTTAGCCCTTTACCGCGCCGATGGTAACGCCCTTTACAAAATACTTTTGCAGGAAGGGGTACAGCAGCACGATGGGCCCGGTGGCCACCACCGTCATGGCCAGTTTCATGGGCTCGGTGGGAACGTCGCTGGCGGGAATGCCGCTTCGGGCCGCCGCCGCGTTGATGGCCTGCGCCTTGGTGAGGATGTTGTTCAGGAAGTATTGCAGGGGGTAGAGATCGCGGCGGCCTTCGTCCAGAAACAGCATGGCGTTGTACCAGTCGTTCCAATAGTTCAGGGCGATGAACAGCCCCACCGTGGCGAGCCCGGCCTTGCACAGGGGCAGCGCGATGCGCAGATAGACGGTAAAGTCGCCCGCGCCGTCCAGCCTGGCCGACTCATACAGCGCCTCGGGGATGCTCATCATATAGCTTTTCAGGATGAGCAGGTAGGTGACGTTGATGAGGATGGGCAGGATCATGGAGATGATGTTGTTGTGAAAATGCAGGTACTTTGTGTTGAAGATGTACCAGGGCACCAGGCCGCCCCCGAAGATCGAGGTGAAATAAAAGAAGAAGGAAACCTGGTAGCGGTAGCGGAAGGTATGGCTTGCCAGCACATAGGCGGCCATGCTGGTGAACAGAAGCCCGAAAAAGGTGCCCATAAACGTGACCAGGATCGTGACCCCGTACGCGCGCAGCAGCTCTTCCGGAATGCGGAACAGCATTTTATACGCGTCCAGCGAGACGTTTTTGGGCAGCAGGCTGTAGCCGTTCAGCTGGATGGACTGCTGGTCTGAAAAGGAGCCGCTGAGCACCAGCAGAAAGGGCAGCAGGCAGGCCGCGGAGAGCAGGGTCAGAACCAGGTAGGAAATGAGGTTGAACACCACCCGGTCGCGGCCAATGCGCCTGCGGGAGCGCTGTTTTGCAATGATCATAAAGCCCGCCCCCTTTCCCGGCGTTTGTTTTGGTCAGAACAGCGCATAGTCAGGTTCCACCTTTTTCACGATCTTATTTGCAAGGACCACCAGCACAAAGGAGATGGAGGACTGGTACAGCCCCGCGGCGCTGGTCATGCCGAATTCCTGCAGGGTGAGCAGCGAGCGGGTCACGTAGGTGTCGATCACGTCGGTCACTTCCAGCACCATGGGGTTGTTGCCCGTGACCTGCCAGAACATTTGGAAATCGCCCTTCATGATGGTCCCGATGGCCAGCAGGAACAGGATCACGATGGTGGGGCGGATGCAGGGCAGCGTGATGTGCCAGATCTTCTGCCACATGGTGGCGCCGTCCAGATCGGCGGCCTCGAACAGCTGTTCGTCGATGTTCACGATACTGGCCAGGTACATCACCGTGCCGTACCCCACGTTTTTGAAGGCGCTTGCCGCCACCAGGATGAGCGGCCAGGCCCCTTTGTTGGAGTAGACGTCCGCAGGCATCATGCCGAGGCTTTTCAGCAGGGAATTCACGGCGCCGAATTCATAATTGAACAGGTTGTAAACAAACGCGCCCACAACCACCCAGGAGATGAAGTAGGGCAAAAACATGACCGATTGGCTGAAACGCTTGAATTTTTTGCCCGCCAGCTCGCTGAGCAGCACCGCGCAGACGATCTGCAAAAACGTGTTCACGCACAAAAACGCGATGTTGTAGAGGATGGTGTTGCGGGTGGTGGTCCACGCCTTGCCCGACTGGAAAAAGTATTGAAAGTTTTTGAACCCGACCCAGGGGCTGCCAAAAACACCGTCGTGGTAGTTGTACTCTTTGAACGCGAGCACAATGCCGCTCATGGGGATATAGCACATCAGGATCACCACGATGGCCGCGGGCAGCAGCATGAGCCACTTGACCCGGTTCTGGCGCAGATCCCGCAAAAGCGGATGCCCTTTTTCCTTCATCTGTGTTGCCCCTTTCCGGACGCCGGTCTGTCTGTTTCTGGTTTCCATCCTAACAGAGTTGCCGGGCAAAAACAACGGGACTGGATTTTGAAAGGGGGTTAAAATTATGCTGTTTTGGGAATTTTTAGTTTTTTGCACCAATTGAGATTGAAGTGTTTGCTGTTTTTGTATATGATTGATACAGACAGGAGCATGGGAGGGAGCGCACAGATGGGCTTTACGGTGTTGATCGTGGACGACGAACTGATGCCCCGCACGGTTTTGTGCCGGCGGCTGCCCTGGGCCGGGCTTGGAGTGAGCCGGGTGGAGCAGGCCTCGGACGGGGAGGAGGGGCTGGAACAGGCGCGGCAGTGCCGGCCGGACATCGTGATCAGCGACATAAAAATGCCGCGGAAAAACGGATTGGAAATGGCGGCCGCCGTGCGTGAATTTTTGCCGGCCTGCCAGTTTGTGTTTTTGAGCGGCTACTCGGACAAGGAGTATCTCAAGGGCGCCATTCGGGTGAAGGCGGCCAGCTATGTGGAAAAGCCCATTGACCTGGAGGAGATCGAAGGGGTGCTGCACGGGGTTTTGGAGGAGCTGCAGGCCCAGGCGGGGCCGGACCCGCGCAGAGTGTTTTTTCGGGGGACCGGCGAGGCCGGATCCCCGCTGAACGACCGGTTGTTCAGCGGGGGCAAAAGCCGGATCAGCGAGCTGGACCGGCTGATCAAGCACCAGAAAAGGCCTGAGGCCGAGGCCGCGCTGCGCCGCCTGGAGGAGGAGATGTTCCGCTGCGAGGGCACCGACCCGGAATACCTGCGGCATGTTTACTGCCAGATCGTGTTTTTGTTTCTGGCCGCGGCCGAGAGCCACAACATCACCACGGTGACCGAAAAGACGGATTTCCTTTTATATACCGCGGCCAGGCAGGAAACGCTGGCGCAGCTGTGGGAGGCCCTGTGGCAGACCGAGCGGGAATACTTTGCCGTGGCCGAGCCGCAGGATATGGACGTGCCCGCGCGGGTGGAGCGATATCTGGAGCAGCGCTACCCGGACAGCGGCCTTACCATTCAGCAGATGGCCGCCGACCTGGGCTTTGCCCACACCTACCTGTGCGCGGCGTATAAAAAGAGCTGCGGCAAGACCATCAACCAGCGGCTCACCGAGCTGCGCCTGCAGCATGCCAAGGAGCTGCTGGTGCGCTCGCGGCAAAAGCTGTATGAGGTGGCGAACGCAGTCGGCTATGGGGACGGCAAGTATTTTGTAAAGCTGTTTACCCGTGAGACCGGGCTTTCGCCCAGGCAATACCGGGCGAGGCACTGCCATGAGGAATAGGCTGTTCCGGTGGCTCTCGCCCTCCCGCGGGCGGCTGCGCACCAAGCTTTTGTGGGTCTACTTTTTGCTGGTGGCGCTGCCGCTGGGCCTGTTTACCCTGTACGCATACCTGCGGGTGCGCGGCGCGGTGGAGCAGCAGACCTTTGCAGCCGCGCAGAACGCGTTTGACGACACCCGCCTGTCGCTGCAGCAGATCTTCAGCGAGCTGGACGGGGTGCTGGGAATCCTGTCCAGCGACCCGCTGGTGTATGCCATGGCCTCCAACGACCCGGGCGATTTTACATACATCCGGCGGCTGGAGGACTCGGATCAGCTCTCGCTGACCTTCCGGCACCTGTGCGATTTGTCCGGCGTGGGGCGCATCCGGCTGTACGTGAACAACGATTACCCCTACGCTGCCAGCCAGAGCGGCATCGTGCAGATCAGCGAGGTGGAAAACAGCGGCTGGTTCGGCCTGCTGTCGGAGCAGGGCGGGCGGCGGTGGTTTTCGCCGCCGGATTTTGCCGACCAGCCGGCCGGCGAGCGGGAATGGTATTCGTCGATGCAGGTGATCTATAACCCGCGGGAGGTGAACACCCCGCTGGCGGTGCTGCGGGCGGACGTGGACGCCGGGCGCATTGCCAGGCTGGCGGGGGATACCTCGATCACCGAGAACGGAACGCTTTTTTTGCTGCGCGGCAGCGAGGTGCTGTACAGCACCTCCCCCGCCCCGGCCGGGGCGGACCTGGCGGAGCTGGTGGGGAACCTGCCGCCCTGCGGCAGCGGCCGGTGGGACCGCATCCGGGTGGGAGGAAAGAGCTATTACGCCCAGTGCAGCGCCCTGAGCGACCCCACCTGGCACATGGTGAGCGTGCTGCCCACAGACGATGTGCTGCGGCTGAGCCGGCAGCTGCGCACCGGCATGCTGCTGGTGGTGATCGTGCTGGCTGTGGCGGCCTACGCCCTGGCTTATACCATCAGCCGGTCGTCCCTGGAGCGGATCTCGCTGCTCACCCGCACCATGCAGGCGGTGGAAAAGGGGGATGTGACGGCCCGGCTGGAGCCCATCGGCGACGACGAGATCGCACAGCTGATGGGGAGCTTCAGCCAGATGATGGAGCGGATCGACACCCTGATGGAGGAAAAGGTGGAGCAGGGCCGCCAGATCAAGAACCTGGAGCTCAAAGCCCTTCAGGCGCAGATCAACCCCCATTTTCTGTACAACTCGCTGGACCTGATCAACTGCACGGCCATTGCCAACGACGTGCCCCAGATCAGCCATATGGTGCACGAGCTGAGCCAGTTTTACCGGCTCTCGCTCAGCCGCGGACGGGAGGTAATCCCGCTGGCGGACGAGCTGCGGCACGCGCAGCTGTATGTGGACATCCAGAACATGCGCTTTGAGGGCCGGGTGCGCGCGGAGTGGCAGCTGGACCCGGCCGCCGGCCGCTGCCGGGTCATTAAGATCATTTTGCAGCCCCTGATCGAAAACGCCATCATCCACGGCATTTTTGAGACCCCCGCCAAGACCGGCCGCCTGCTGGTGCGCACCTGCCGGGAAGAGGGGCGGGTGGTGATTGTGATTCAGGACGACGGCGCCGGGATGGACGAGGCCACCCGGCTTGCCAATTTTGCGCCCCCACCCCCCGGCGGCATTGCGGAGACGGTGGGAGGGTACGGCGTGCGAAATATCTACGACAGGCTGCGCATCGCCTACGGCGCGCCCTACGGCCTGTTCTGCGAGAGCGGGCCGGGCAAAGGCACCACCGTGACGGTGATCATTCCGGCCATTGAGCCGGAAGAGCCAGAGGAGGAAGACGCTTTATGAAATATTCGGTTTTTACAGACGCGGACTGGCTTTACCCCGACTCGCCCCATGGCGGCGGGGATGAGGTGCGGCTTTCCGCGGCGCGGGGCGGGCACGCCGGCGCTCAGATCCTGGGGGAGGCGCCCGCCGCACCGGTACGGCTTCGCTTTGCCTGGCGGCAGAGCGGCGGCCCGCGGGTGCAGCTTTACCAGCTGGCCCCGGTGGGCGTGAACGAGAACACCTCCCGCACCCTGATGACCACCACCGATTACGAAAGCTGCAGGGCGTTCGTTACCCGCCGCGCGCCGTTTGAGGTGTACGACGCACTGCGCCCGGTGGAGGAGGGCCTGGCGGAGGGGCGTTTGGCTTTGTATCTCTGCGCCGAGGCGGCGCCCGAACAGGCGCCCGGCGTTTATACCGGGGAACTGGTGATTGCCGAGGGCGCGGCCGAGACCCGCGTTCCCGTGCGGTGCACAGTTCACAGCGCGCAGGTGCCCCCCCTTGCCGCGGCGCGGTTTTCCATGCTGAACTTTTTTAATTACGAGGGGCTGGCCGCCCAGCACGGGGTGGAGCCGGGCGGTGAGGCGTATTGGCAGCTGTTCCGGCAATACGTGCGCGCGCAGCTTGAGATGCGCTGCACCCACATCCTGCTGCCCCCGGGCGAGGCGGTGTTCCAAAATGGGGTGCTGGCCGGCTTTGACTTTTCGGCGGCCGAGCGGGCGGGCCGCATTGCGCTGGAGGAGGGCGCGGTGAAGCTGTGCGGCGGCCACGTTGCCCACTGGCACGAGTGGGACGACAGCGAGTATTATCCCAATTGGGACGACAGCACCGGCGTGAGCACCCCGGAGGGCTACCTTCAAATGCGCCTGTATTTTACCAGGTGGGCGCAGATCGTACGCAGGAACGGCTGGCAGGGCTGCATGACCCAGGCCCTGGCGGACGAGCCGCAGACCCACAACGACGGCACCTACCGGATCCTGGCGGGGATGTTCCGTAAGTTTTTGCCCGGCGTGCCCATCATCGATGCGGTGGAAACGACCAACCTGGGGGGCGGTATTGACGTGTGGGTGCCCAAGCAGGACACCTATGAAAAATGGCGCGGCGCCTATGAAGCGCTGAAGGCTGCCGGGGAGGAGATGTGGTTTTACACCTGCGCGTTCCCCGCAGGACCCATTATGAACCGCAGCATGGACCTGCCCCTCACGGCGAGCCGCGCGGTGCTGTGGATGGGGGCGCTCTACCGCCTCACCGGCTTTCTGCACTGGGGGTTCAACTACTACATCGGCGATGACCTGCGGCACAGCGCCTGCTGCCCCCACAAGGGCGCGCTGCTGCCGGCGGGCGACGCGCACATCGTTTACCCGGGCCCGGCGGGGCCCTGGCGCAGCATGCGGTTTGAGGCCCAGCGGGCGGGAGCCGAGGAATGCGAGCTGCTGATGCAGGCCGCGGCGTCGGCCCCGGCCGAGGCCGACGGCATCATCCGGAAGGTCTGCACCAGCTTCCGGGAGTATACCCGCCGGGGCGGCGAGCTGCTGAGCGCGCGGGAAGAGCTGTTCAGCCTGCTGGAAAGCGGGGTGAGCCGCCATGGCTGATACGCAATGGTTCCGGCAGGCGCGCTTTGGCCTGTTCCTTCATTGGGGGCTGTATGCGGCGCACGCCAGGGGCGAGTGGTACGCAAGCATGGAACGGGTGCCCCCGGAGGAATACGACCGGGCGTTCGGCGCGTTTGATGCGGCCGATTACGACCCCCGGGCCTGGGCCCGCATGGCAAGGCAGGCGGGGATGAAGTACGCCGTGCTCACCGCAAAGCACCACGAGGGGTTTTGCCTGTTCGACTCGGCCTATACCGATTACAAAGCGACCAATACCCCCGCGGGGCGCGACCTGGTGCGGGAATATCTGGAGGCCTTCCGCGCCGAGGGCCTGCGGGTCGGCCTTTATTACTCGCTGGTGGACTGGCATCACCCCGATTACCCGGCCTATGCCGACCCCTTCCACCCCTTGCGGGGCAGCGAAGCGCGCCGGCGCGAGCAATGCGATTTTGAGCGCTATCTGGCCTATCTGCACGCACAGGTGCGGGAACTGTGCACCGGTTATGGCAAGCTGGATCTCCTCTGGTTCGATTTCTCCTACGAGGGCCATACCGGGGAGGACTGGCACGCCCGGGAATTGGTGGAGATGGTGCGGGCGCTGCAGCCCGGCATTTTGCTGAACAGCCGGCTGGAAGCGAGCGGCGGCTCGCTGGGAAGCCTTCTCTCCGGGCGGCCCACCCCGTGGGCCGGCGATTTTGCGACCCCGGAGCAGATCGTTCCGCCGGCGCCCCTTGCGGGCCCGGATGGAGCGCCGGTGTGCTGGGAGGCCTGCCAGACCATGAACAACAGTTTTGGCTACACCGAGGCCGACCACGCCTACAAGAGCGCGGGGGTGTGCATCCGGCAGCTGGCGGACTGTGTTTCCAAAGGGGGGAACTATCTGCTGAACGTGGGGCCCAATGCCCGGGGCGCCCTGCCCGCCCCGGCGCAGGAGATCCTGCGGGAGATCGGGGCCTGGATGCGCTGCAACGGCGAGAGCATTTACGGGTGCGGCGCTGCGGACCCGGCTGTTTCGGCCTTTGGCTGCCGGGCGACTGCAAAAGGGAAAACGGTGTATCTGCATGTGATGCAGCAGCCGGTGGGCCCGCTGGCCCTTGGGGGAATCGCCCCGGAGCAGATCCGCCGCGCCAGCCTGCTGTATTCCGGCAGCCAGGTGGAGGTGCTGCAGGAGGGCTGGGCCGCAGCGAATTACCCGGGGTACACTTTTTTGAGCCTAGCGGCCCGGGCGAACGAAACGCAGCCGCTGCCCGACGCCGCGGATACGGTGGTAAAGCTGGAGCTGCGCTGAGAAAAAAGCAGACACAAAAAAGCCCTGCAGCCGCTGGTCCTGAGCGAAACAGGACGGGCGGCTGCAGGGTGCTTTTGTGGGAGCAGATCGGCCGGCCAGGGAAACTGACGCTTTTGCAGCAAGCCTATCCTGCCGGGTGAACCCCAGTTTCTGTAAAAATTAAACCGTTTCAATAAAATCTTTCGGCAGAATGCCCATCAAGTGCAAAGGAATTTATCTGTTTTGGATAAAAAGTTTTTCGGATTTCACAAGCCGCAAGCCGGTTTTCGTAAGAATCAACGAAAGTAAGCGGTTTGCGTAAAATAACCTTGGATACGATTGACGGCGCTTTTGGGGGGTGATACACTGAGGGCGTTAAGAGATAAAACGTTTTAGCGGATCGATTCTTTTCCCCGCGGACTTTTCCCCCCTGCGGAGCGGCAGACCGGTTAAAACGTTTTATCCATGGCGTTCCATCACAAATACAGAAAGGCGGCGGGAGGATGAAACGGGCGACCATCAAGGACGTGGCACAGGCCACCGGTTATTCCATCGCCACAGTGTCGCTGGTCATCAACAATAAACCGGTGAGCATTCCGCGGACCACGCGGGACAGCATTTTGAAGGCGGCCGAAGCGCTGCATTACCGCCCCAACCAGTTGGCGGTGAGTATGATCACCAAGCGAAGCAAGGTGCTGGGGCTCATTATTCCCGACAACAGCAACGAGTTTTTTGCGGAGCTGTCAAAATCCATCGAGCGGGCGGCGCGCCGCGCGGGTTACGGCCTGATCTACGGGAACAGCGCCAACGATTCCCAGCGCGACCTGGCCTATATGAGAATGTTTGCCGACCGCCAGGTGGACGGCATCATCCTGGCGAGATCCGCCGCCCTGCTGTACGGGGACGACGAAAAATCCGCGGCTTACATGCAGGAGAGCGCGATCCCCTTTATCACGGTGGACCGCGCCGTGCCGGGCAGCGGCGCTGCCAGCGTGAGCGCCGACCACTTCCGCGGCGGTTATATCGCCACCCGCCATTTGCTGGAGCTGGGGCACCGGCGCATCGGCGCTTATACCGGCCCCAGCGACGTTGCCAGCAGCAACGAGCGTTTGGCAGGCTACCGCGCCGCCCTTACAGAGGCGGGCGTGCCCTTTTGCGAGGAATTTGTGGTGGAGGGCAATTATCAGCTGGGCGGCGAGCGCCGGGCCCTCACCAAATTCCTCAACCAGCGCGTCAGCGCTGTGTTCAGCTTCAACGACCTGATGGCCTTCGGCCTTTACCGGGAGATGCGCGCCGCGCACCTTTCGGTGCCGGGCGATCTGTCGATCGTGGGGTTTGACAATGTTTTTTTCGGCGACCTGGTGGATCCGCCCCTCACCACCGTGAGCCAGCCGGTGGACGAGATGGGCGCCTGCGTTGTGCGGACGCTGCTGGAGCTGATCGAGCATCACACGCTGGGGCAGGAGCAGCAGCACCAGGTGTTCCCGCCGCGGCTGGTGGTGCGCGGGAGCACGGCGCCCTATCGGGAAAAGGAGGTGTGACGCAATGAGGATTTTGAATCTGGGCTCTCTGAACTACGACAAGGTCTACCACGTGGAGCATTTTGCCCGCGCCGGCGAGACCATTTTGGCCGGGGAGCATGCGGTGTTTTTAGGAGGAAAGGGCCTCAACCAGTCGGTGGCGCTGGCGCGCGCCGGCGCCGAGGTCTACCACGCGGGCGCGGTGGGCAGCGATGGCGGCCCCCTGCGCGAGCAGCTGGAGGCCGCCGGGGCCGACACCCGGTATCTGCTGCAGCTGGACACCGCGAGCGGCCACGCGGTCATCCAGCTGGCCGCGGGCCAGAACTGCATCATCGTTTGCGGCGGCGCCAACCGGCAGCTCACCGACCCCTATATCGACGGGGTGCTGGACGCCTTCGGCCCCGGGGACCTGCTGCTGGTACAGAACGAGACCGCCTGCGTGGCCCACGCCATGCGCGCGGCCAAAGCCCGCGGCATGCAGGTGGCGTTCAACGCCTCCCCCATCACGGACGAATTGTTCGGTTACCCGCTGGAATTGGCGGACTATTTTCTGATCAACGAGATCGAGGGCATGGCCCTGGCGGGCACGGAGGAAAAAGACTTCGGCGCCATTTTGGACCGGCTGGCCGCGCGCTACAAGGCCGCCATCATTCTTACGGTGGGCGCGGCCGGGGCGTATTACCGCCGGGGCGCCGAGACCTGCCATGCGGGCATTTTTGAGGTGCCGGTGGTGGATACCACCGCGGCGGGCGATACCTTCTGCGGCTTCTTTTTGGCCGCCGTGGCCCGGGGCCTGGCCCCCGCAGACGCATTGAAGCTGGCCAGCGGCGCCTCCAGCCTTGCCGTTAGCCGCGAGGGCGCGGCCAACAGCATCCCCACCTGGGAGGAGGTGCAGAAATTCCTGGCCACATGAGCTTTTCAGCATCGTTAAAACGTTTTAATGATAATCCCGGCCGATCTATTTCCGAAAAGGCAGAAAGGGGAGGTGAGGATACGGAAAAACTGCGCTGGAAGCGGCGGGCCCAACAGCAAAAGATGAAAGAAACGCAGGACCATCAGATCAAAGCGGGCGGCGGACAGAGCCCCCGCAGAAAGGAACCTCAAAATGAGTATTGATTTTAAAGCGCTGGAACAACGTTTGGCCTATCCCCCCGCCGGAAAACTACGGGTGGTGATCGACACCGACGCCTACAACGAAGTGGACGATCAATTTGCCATTGCCTGGGCTTTGCGCAGCCCTGAACGGATGAAGGTGGAAGCGGTGTATGCCGCGCCGTTCTGCTCGCTGGCCTTTGCCAACTTTTTTGGGATCCCGGCCGGAGCCCCCAGCGAGGATGTGAAAAAGCTGATCCATTGGGCGGACACCCCCTGCGATGGGATGGAACAAAGTTATCAGGAAATTAAAAATCTGTTTGCACTTTTGGGCGAGGACGCCGCCGGGCGCGTGTATCGCGGTTCACCCGAATACCTGAAAGACAAGCAAACCCCCGTGGCCAGCGAGGCTGCGCGTGACCTGGCGGCCCGAGCCATGGCCAGCGACGAGCCCCTGTATGTATTGGCGATCGGCGCCATTACGAATGTGGCTTCGGCGCTGTTGCTGGAGCCCGCGATCAAAGATCGGATCGTTGTGGTTTGGCTGGGCGGCCAGCCGCTGCACTTTCCCAGGACGGTGGAATTTAATCTGATCCAGGATATTAAGGCGGCGCAGGTCGTGCTGGACAGCGGGGTTCCCCTTGTATTGATCCCCTGCATGACCGTGGCCTCCGCCCTCACCGTTTCTGCCGAGGAACTGAACGGACGCCTGAACGGCAAAAGCCGCATTGGTACCTATCTGGCGGACACAGTGATCAACTGCTTTGATGACAAAACCATTCCCACGGCCACGATCATGATGAAAAAAAGCTATCTCGGCGGCTTGGACGACGTGCCCGACAAGGTGGCCGCACAGTTCCCCACCGTGCGCACTTCCTGGACCCGCATCATCTGGGATATTTCTACTGCGGCATACCTGATGAACCCCAACTGGTGCCTCACCACGGAGGTGCCCGCGCCGGTCCTGACGGACGACGGGCGCTGGCAAGCGGGAGAAGGCCGCCACCCCATTCGGGTCTGCAATTATATCTTCCGCGACCCCATTTTCGGAGATCTGTTTGCCAAACTGGATAAAGATTAGAAACAGCTGCGCTTTCCCCCGGGGTTCGGCCCTATGCGGGGCCGAACCCCGGGGGCTGTAAAAAACAAAATCCCTGCAGGCTGAAAAGCCTGCAGGGATTTTGCTGGTGCGCTGGAAGGGATTCGAACCCCCGACCTTTTGGTTCGTAGCCAAACACTCTATCCAACTGAGCTACCAGCGCAAGTGCAAGGTATATACTATCATTCGGGCGGGGTTTTGTCAATGGATTTTCGAAAAAAACTTTTTTGCCCGGGAAATTAAAAATGCACATGCACAATATATTCCACCGAGATCTACCTTATTATAATAGATATGGGGGAAAGGCGCGCACAGCCCCGCTTTTGCAGGATCTGGGAGGGGCGTAAAATCCTGTGAAGTTTACAAAACACGTTGACAAATTTAGCAGAATAAAGTATCATATCCTTATATCTGTACGCAGACGGTGAACTTTGCCAGCGCCGCCGCGTTCTTTTTTTCGCAAAGTTGTATGCGGCACACGGTCAATCGTGTACGCCTGCGCACAGAGCATCCGTTTTACCGCCCGATCGCGGCGGTGGGAAAGAACCAAGACAAGGAGTGAAACGGAATGGCAAAATACGCCATTAAGCGCATCTTCCTGGGGCTGCTGACCTTGTTTATTGTGGCGACCCTTACGTTTTTCCTCATGAATGCGGTGCCGGGCGGCCCCTTCGTGGCGGAAAAATCCATCAGCCCTGCGGCGCAGGCGGCTTTGGAGGCAAAGTACAACCTGGATAAGCCCATCCTGGAGCGATACGGGATTTACATGAGCGATCTGCTGCACGGAGATATGGGCCCCAGCCTGAAGCAGCGCGGCCGTGACGTGAGCACGATCATTTCCACCAAATTCCCCGTGTCGGCCAGGCTGGCGCTGTGGGCTGTGGCGGTGGCCGTGTGCGTGGGCATCCCCATTGGGTGCCTGGCCGCGTATCACCGGGGCAAATGGGCGGATAACGCCATCATCTTTTTTGCCACCTGCGGCATTGCGGTGCCAAGCTTTGTGACGAGTACGATATTGATCTATTCGTTCGGGCTGAAGCTGGGGTGGCTGCCAACCATCGGCCTGAGCGGGCCGCTGAATTACATTATGCCGGTGACGGCCCTGGCGTTCTACCCCACCGCTTACATTGCCCGGCTCATGCGCTCGAGCCTTTTGGACGTGATGGGCCAGGATTACATGCGCACCGCCAAGGCAAAGGGCGTTTCGAATTTCAAAACCCTGTTCAAGCACGCTCTGCGCAACGCCATCCTGCCGGTGGTGACCTACGTGGGCCCCATGCTGGCCCAGCTGCTCACCGGCAGCTTTGTGGTGGAAAAGATCTTTACCATTCCGGGGCTGGGCAAGGAATTTGTTTCGGCCATTACCAACCGGGATTATACCATGATCATGGGCACCACCATCTTCCTGGCGTTCCTGGTCATTACCGCGAATGTGGTGGTCGATATCGTGTATAAGTTCATCGACCCGCGCATCAAGCTGAAGTGAGGAGGATACGGCAATGGATATGAAGAAGAATCCTTTGAGCTTTCAGCTCAAGCTCGACCCGGAGGATTTTCTGCCCGCAACCAAAAACGAGCAGGAACAGCTGGTGGTCATGCGCGAGAGCGTGAGCTTTTGGAAGGACGGCATGCGCCGGTTCCGCAAAAACAAGGTCGCCATGGTGAGCCTGGTTGTGATCGTGATTATCATGATCTTTGCGTTCATCGTGCCCTCGTTCTACCCCTACACCTACCGCGACCAGATCCGCGGCTCGGAGAACCTGGCCCCCATGCAGTATTCGCAGCAGGAGCTGGAGCGCATGGAAGCGGGCGAGAGCGTGTTCCCGCACATCTGCGGCACCGACAAGCTGGGCCGCGACTACGCCATCCGCCTGATGCTGGGCGCCCGCATCAGCCTGCTGGTGGGCCTGGTGGCCAGCTTCCTGATTTTGATCATCGGCTCGGTCTACGGCTCGATCTCGGCCTTCTTCGGCGGCTGGGTGGATATGATCATGATGCGCATTACGGACATTATTTACACGATCCCGGACATATTGCTGATCATTCTGATCTCGTTTGCGCTGAAGGACAACCTGCAGGCGCTGGCCGCAACGCCGGCCTTTAAATGGCTGAACACCCTGGGGCCAAACCTTGTGTCGATCTTCATCGTGTTCGCGCTGCTTTACTGGGTGAGCATGGCCCGCATTGTGCGCAGCCAGGTGCTGGCCCTGAAGGAGGCCGAATATGTGACCGCCGCCCGCGCCCTGGGCGCCTCCAACGGCCGCATTATCAAAAAGCACCTGCTGACCAACTGCATCGGCACCCTGATCGTGACCACCACCCTGCAGATCCCCTCGTCGATCTTTACCGAGAGCTTTATGAGCTTTTTGGGCATCGGCGTGGCGGTGCCCCTGCCGAGCCTTGGCAGCCTTGCCACCGACGCGCTGAACGGCATGAACACCTACCCGTACCTGCTGTTTTTGCCCGCCATTCTGATCAGCGTGATCATTTTGAGCTTTAACCTGCTGGGCGACGGCCTGCGGGACGCCTTTGACCCCAAGCTGAAGGACTAACGGAAAGGAGAAGCGGCAATGAGCGAAATTTTACTGGACATCAAAAACGAGCGCCTCTCCTTCTTTACCCCGGCGGGCGAGGTGAAAGCGCTGAACGACGTGTCGTTTTCCATGAAGCAGGGCGAGGTGCTGGGCATCGTGGGCGAATCCGGCTCGGGCAAATCCGTGACCGCGTACAGCCTGATGGGCCTGACCGCCTTCCCCGGCAAGCTGATCGGCGGCACCCTGCACTTCAACGGCCACGAAGTGGAAAAGATGAGCGAGAAGGAGTTCCGCAAGATGCGGGGCGAAGAGGTTTCGATCATCTTCCAGGACCCCATGACCAGCCTGAACCCGGTGTACACCATTGGCAACCAGATCGAAGAGATGGTGCGCCTGCACACCGACAAGGACAAAAAGCAGGCCCGGGAGCGGGCCAAGGAGCTGCTGGAGCTGGTGGGCATCAACGAGCCTGAAAAGCGCCTGAAGCAGTATCCCCACGAGCTTTCGGGCGGCATGCGCCAGCGGGTGATGATCGCCATTGCCCTGGCCTGCGAGCCGAAGCTGCTGATCGCCGACGAGCCCACCACCGCGCTGGACGTGACCATTCAGGCCCAGATCCTGGAATTGATGATGGAGCTGCGCGAAAAGATGGGCATGAGCATCATCATGATCACCCATGACCTTGGGGTGGTGGCCAACATGTGCGAAAAGATCGCCGTGATGTACGCCGGCAAGATCGTGGAATACGGCACCACCGACGAGATCTTTTACAACCCCCAGCACGAGTATACCAAGGGCCTGATCAACTCGATCCCCAAGCTCAACCAAAAAGAGAAGGAGCGCCTGGTGCCGATTGAGGGCAGCCCGGTGGACATGCTGAACCCCCCGGCCGGCTGCCCCTTTGCCCCCCGCTGCCGCAGCTGCATGAAGATCTGCCTGCGGGAGATGCCCCCCCGCACCGAGCTTTCAGACACGCACTACACCCAGTGCTGGCTGCTGCAAAAGGCGGAATTTGAGGCCGAAGGAGGGAACGCCCAATGAGCGAAGTGAAAAAGCTGGTAGAAGTGCAGCACCTGCAGCAGCACTTCCCTGCCGGAGGCGTGGGCAAAAAGCGCAAGGTCGTGCAGGCTGTGGACGACGTGAGCTTTTACATCAACAAGGGCGAGACCCTGGGCCTTGTGGGTGAAAGCGGCTGCGGCAAAACGACCACCGGCCGCACCCTACTGCGCCTGTATGAGCCCACCGACGGCCGCATTATTTATGACGGCCAGGTGATCTTTGACTCCGGCAAGCTGCCGGACTCGAAGAAAAAGGTCGCGGTGGATATGCTGCCCTACCGCCGCCGCATGCAGATCGTGTTCCAGGACCCCTATGCCTCGCTGGACCCCCGCATGACCATCGGCGACATTGTGGGCGAGGCCATTGACATTCACAAGCTGGCCGCAAACACCCAGGAACGCCACGACCGCATCATCTCGATGCTGGAACGGGTGGGCCTGAACTCGGAGCACGCCAACCGCTACCCCCACGAATTTTCGGGCGGGCAGCGCCAGCGGGTGGGCATTGCCCGCGCCCTGGCGGTGGACCCGGAGTTCATTGTGTGCGACGAGCCGGTCTCTGCGCTGGACGTTTCGATTCAGGCGCAGGTGGTGAACATGTTCGAGGACCTGCAAAACGAGATGGGCCTGACCTACCTGTTCATCGCCCACGACCTTTCGGTGGTGAAGCACATTTCTAGCCGCATCGGCGTGATGTATCTGGGCAAGCTGGTGGAGCTGGCCGACAGCTACGAGCTGACCTTCCACAGCGTGCACCCCTACACCCGAAGCCTGATCTCGGCCATTCCGGTGGCCGACCCCAAGGCGGCCCGGGAGTCGCAGCGGATTGTGCTGGAGGGCGACGTGCCCAGCCCCCTGGACCCGCCCAGCGGCTGCCGTTTCCGCACCCGCTGCCCCTACGCGGACGAGCAGTGCGCGGCCGAAACGCCCGCGTTCAAGGAGGTTGCCAGCGGCCACTGGGCTGCCTGCCACCACCTGGACCGGGTAAAATAAGGCGTTTGTTTCAGACGAAAGGCCCCCACAGCCCGGAACTGCCGGCTGCGGGGGCCTTTTTGCGCAAAGGGCCCGGAAGCATTTGTGAGGGGTCTATAATATTTCACCGGCGGCACAAGAAAAAGCTATTAAAAAGATACAAATTTTTTACAAATCGCAATTTTGTATTGCGATTTACCTTTGTAAAGTGCTACAATACTTTACAAATCCTGCGGAATGCAAGCAAGTGTTCGCAGCAGGAAAACACTCTTGGACCTTTTCAGTAAACCGGCCGGGCGGAAAAGGCTCTCACCCAAAAAGGGGTACCCCTTTTTGCTGTTGCAGGAACTTCCTGCAACAAAGAGCGCTGAAGCCCCAGGGAAACCGGAGGGGACGAGTGGGAAAGAACATTACTTAGGAGGACGCAACCATGAAAAAGATGTTAGCCCTGGTCATGGCAGCCTGCATGGCGCTGAGCCTGGCCGCCTGCGGCGGCAACACCAGCACGCCCACGGGCTCTACCCCCGCGGGTGATTCCACCCCGGCTTCCGGCAGCACCACCGGCGCTTCCGGCGTGACCGTGCAGATCGGACCCAACCCCGAGACCATCGACCCCGCGCTGAACAGCGCCAGCGACGGCGCCAACATGCTCATCACCTTCTTTGAGCCCCTGCTCATTGTGGATGAGAACAACACCGTGCAGCCCGGCCAGGCCGAGAGCTACGATGTGAGCGAGGACGGCCTTACCTGGACCTTCCACCTGCGCGACGGCCTGAAATGGTCCGACGGCACCGACATGACCGCGGAAGACTTTGTTTACACCTTCCAGCGCGTGGCTGACGTGAACACTGCGGCCCCCTATGCCGCCACCGCCGTGGGCATGATCAAGGGCTTTGACGACGCCCAGGGCAACCCCGACGCCGAGGGCAAGCCCACCACCGAGCCGGACGCCACCAAGCTGGCTGTTTCCGCCCCGGACGCCAAGACCTTTGTGGTGGAGCTGTCTTATCCCTGCACCTACTTTGACAAGCTGGCTGCGTTCGCCACCCTGAGCCCCGTGCAGAAGGCTACCGTGGACGCCAACGGCGACAGCTGGGCCACCGCCCCTGAGAGCTATGTGTGCAACGGCCCCTACATGATCGACGAGTGGACCGTGGGCGAAAAGATCGTTGCCAAGAAGAACCCCAACTACAAGGGCGGCTGGGATACCAGCAAGATCGTGTCTGATACCATCACCTTCCTGCTGATCGAGGACTCCACCGCTTCCTACACCGCTTACCAGAGCGGCCAGGCCCAGCTGGTGAAGAACGTTCCCACCGAGGAGATCCCCAGCCTGACCAAGGTTGAAGATGGCGGCGACTTCTATGTGGATCCCATCATGGGCACCTACTACCTGAGCATGCAGACCCAGAAAGAGCCCTTCAACGACGCGAACGTGCGCAAGGCCCTGAGCCTGGCGATCGACCGTGATTTTGTGGCCAATACCCTGATGCAGGGCACCTACAGCCCTGCCTACACCCTGACCGGCCCCGGCATCACCGACGCCGACGGCAAGAGCGCCTACATGGATAAGTCCAACACCGAGTACCTGCCCGCCGACTACGAGACCTCCAAGAAGATGGCCCAGGAGGCTTTGGCTGCGGCCGGCTACCCGAACGGCGAGGGCTTCCCCGCCATCACCTACTCCACCAACGACGCCGGTTACCACAAGGTGGTCGCCGAGTACCTGCAGCAGTGCTACCAGGAAGTTCTGGGCATCACCCTGAACGTGGAAGTGGTTGAGTGGGGCTCCTTTACCCCGCTGCGCCGCGCCGGCGATTACGAGATGAGCCGCAACGGCTGGGTCTTTGACTACAACGACCCCTCCAGCATGCTGGAGCTGTTCATGACCGGCAACGGCAACAACGACGGCAAGTACTCCAACGCCACCTATGACCAGCTGATGAAGGACACCCAGATCGCCGATGTGGAGAAGCGCTTTGAGAACCTGCACAAGGCTGAGGACGCCGCCATGGCCGATTACGCCATGATCCCGGTGGCCTACTACAACGACTTCTGGCTGCAGAGCCCCACCCTGAAGGGAAGCTGGCACAGCCCCTACGGCTACTGGTACCTGCAGTACGCCTACGTTGAGGGCTAAACAGCCGCTTCGGAGCGCATAAAAACCAAAAAAGCCCCCACCGCAATTTTTGCGGCGGGGGCTTTTTGCACCCTTGCCAAGGGGAAAAGCGCAGGAGCATTTTGACAAAAACAGCCGCAGCGGGATTTGCGCGGCAAACGGCGCGCCCGAAGCTGAGGCGGCAGGCGGATTTGGACAAAAAATCTGCCCGGCAATTTGCGGAAAAGGACTTGTGCAAAATTTGCTCCGCTACTATAATAAAGGAAAAGCTGTGCGCGGGCCGCAGCGCCCGCCGCTGAAAAGAGGGAAAGCAAAATGCTGGAAATCAAGATTGAAAAGAACAGGCAGCCCAAAGAAAAGCCCGCCGACGAAACGCGGCTCGGTTTTGGAAAGCTGTTTACCGACCACATGTTTTTAATGGATTACGCCGAAGGCCAGGGCTGGCACGACCCGCGCATCCTGCCCTATGGGCCCCTGGCCATGGACCCGGCCACCACGGTGTTCCACTATGCCCAGGAGGTGTTCGAGGGCATGAAGGCCTACCGCACCGCCGAGGGGGAAATTCAGCTGTTCCGCCCCGAATGCAACGGCCAGCGCATGGTGGACACCTGCGACCGCATGTGCATCCCCGCCATCCCGGTGGAGGACTACGTGCAGGCGGTGGCGGCCCTTGTGGATCTGGAGCGGGATTGGGTGCCCCACGCGGACGGCGCCAGCCTGTACATCCGGCCGTTCATCATCGGCACCGACGTGGGGCTGGGGGTGCATGCCTCCAAGAGCTATAAATTCATCATCATCTGCTCCCCCTCGGGCGCGTACTATGCCGAGGGGATCAACCCGGTGCGCATTTATGTGGAGGACGAGTACATCCGCGCCGCGCCCGGCCTGACCGGCTTCTGCAAGTGCGGCGGAAACTACGCGGCCTCTATCAAGGCGGGCGCGCTGGCCGAGGAAAAGGGCTTTGCCCAGGTGCTGTGGCTGGACGGCGTGGAGAAGAAGTACGTGGAAGAAGTGGGCAGCATGAACATCATGTTCAAGATCGGCGGCAAGGTTTACACCGCCGCCTGCACCGGCACCGTGCTGCCCGGCGTGACCCGCCGCAGCTGCATTGAGCTGTGCAGGGACTGGGGCTATGAGGTGGTGGAAGGCCCGCTGGCCATTGACGACGTGATGGCCGCGGCCCGCGACGGAAGCCTGGAAGAGGTGTTCGGCACCGGCACCGCGGCGGTGATCAGCCCGGTGGGCGAGCTGGTGTGGAAGGACGAACAGGCCGTGATCGGCGGGGGAAAGATCGGCCCCCTGACCCAGAAGCTGTACGACACCCTGACCGGCATCCAGTGGGGTAAGCTGCCCGATGAGAAGGGCTGGACCTGCAGGGTATAACAAAACGACCGGCGCCGGCCGCACGAAAAAGGAGGACGACCCATGGCAAAACTGAAAAACGGGGGCTTTGCAGTGAGCGTGGAGGAGGAAGAGCTGCTGTGGCAGGACCGCAAGCGCATTCTGGGGCTGCCCATCAGCTTTACCCGCTACAGGCTCACCGCCGCGAAGCTGCTGATCAACGTGGGGCTTTTAAACCTGCGGGAGGAGGAGATCCGCCTGTACCGGGTGCGTGACCTGCGCCTGACCCAAACGCTGGCCGACCGCCTGTTCGGTGTGGGGACCATCTGTGTGGAGAGTGCGGACGCCTCCATGCCGCACGTGCACCTGAAGCATGTAAAGAACCCCCGCAAGGTCAAGGAGGTGCTCTCGGCCGGTGTGGAGGAGAGCCGCCGCCGCAACGGCATCCGCGCCACCGAGATCGTGAGCGGGCCCATGGGCCACGAGGACGGCGAAGTGCCCACTGGGGACGGGGGGCTGTTCCCGGACGCGGACCAGAATGGGGTGGACGACCGGCTGGAATGAACCCCGGCCGCACAGAAAACAAAAAGCCGGGCTGCACAGCGGAACGTTCCGCCTTGCAGCCCGGCCTGATTTTTATGGGGCGAAGAACAGGAGATCAGCCCGGCAGGGTGTTCAGCACCGCCTGGGCGATGGCCGCGCCCTCGGCCCAAAGGGCCTGGGGGTCGGCGCAGGACTCGTATTCCTGCGGGCTGCTGACAAAGCCTGTTTCCAGCAGCACCGCGGGGCAGATGTTGGAGCGGGTCACATAAAAATAATTGTAGAACACGCCCCGGGCTTCGCGGCCGGTGGCGGCAGTGACCCCGGCCACCAGGTTTTCGGCCAGGGATTTGCCCTCGGTGTAGAACCAGTAGCACTCGGTGCCCATGAGGCCGGTGGCGTCCTTGTTCAGGGCGGTGCTGTTGTGGTGGACCGCGATGAAAAAGTCCGGCTTTGCCGCGTTGAGCATTTCGACCCGCTCGCCCAGCTCGTAGAATACGTCGGTATCACGGGTCATGAGCACGGTGGCGCCCAGCTGTTCCAGCCGGTAGCGGGCCGCCAGCGAGGCCGCGAGGTTCAGGTCCTTTTCCTGGGGAAAGTCCGGGTCCGGGCTGCCCACCGCGCCCATGTCTGTGTCGCCATGGCCGGGGTCCAGCATGACCGTGACGCCGGAGAGGGGCTTTGCCGGGTCGGCGCTGCGGAGGGGCTGATGCTTCAGAGCAATGCGGGTGGTGCCGTCGTCGAGATAATCCACATGGTAGCCCCAAAGGGGGTCCACCTCGTTGAAGGTAAAGGTGAGGGCAAAACCGTGCTCCCCCAGCTCGCTGGTTACGGTGGCGCCGCCGAAGCCGAAGTCGGCAGGCAGCTGGCCGTTCAGCGAGGCCGAATAGAAGTTGAGGGTGAGAACATTCCCCTCCCAGGTGTGGGTATACAGGGGGGTGCCGCTGCCCGTGAAGGTGAGGTACTCCACATTGCCCTCGGCAGAGTGGGAGGCACCGGTGAATGCGGCGTCCGGCGTGCCGGGGGGCAGCAGCTCGCAGTCTTTGGCCAGGATATAAGAGCCGTTCTGGAGCTGGTAGGCATAGGTGTTTTTATTGCTGCGGGTAAAGGCGACGCTGTTTGCCACCTCGGCCACGGCGCCCTTGTAGGCGGTCATGGCGATGGAATCGTCGTTGTTATACTGGCTGAGCTGGCTGGCCAGGGTGGCGGTGACCCGCAGCTTCTGGCCCCACTGGGCGGGCACGCTGCCGTCCGGCCGGGCGGCGCCGGCACCCCCGCCGCCTGCGCCCTTGCGCACCGTGATGGTGACGGTCTGGCCGCCCTGCACGGCAGAGTAGTTGTTTTCGCCCGCTTCCAGCGGCAGGGTGACGCCCCACACGCCCTTGGCGCCCTGGTAGGTGACGGCCTGGCCGTTCACGGTGACCGGCTGGGACGGGTCGGAGGTGCCGATCAGAAAGATCTCGTCGCCATAGGCGAGGACCGAGGGATCGGGCGAAACGATGGCAAGGGTCTGCGGGATTTGCTTTTCCAGCAGGGCGGGCAGCTCGCCGCCGCCCACGTAGCTGAGCAGCACGGCGGCGTTCGAGCCGCCGGCCACCAGGTCCGCCAGGTCGCCCAGGATCAGCCCGCGCCCGGGGTTGAGCTGGTAAGCGGCGGCCAGCACGCCGGGGTCGGCGTCCAGCCGCAGAAGGTCCGGCGCGTCGGAATAGGCGGTATAGGTGCGCACGCCCAGGCTGCCGCCGGTAGTCTGGCTGTAGACGGTGAGCTTGTAGTGTTTGGCGGCGTCGGTGAGCCAGAGGGGCAGCTCGCCCTCGTCTGGAATGGGGTTGCCCGCGCTGTCGGTGGCGAGAAGCGCCACCTGCATACCGCGGGATTTTGCTTCCTGAAGGAGCAGCTTGAGGGGGTCGAACCGGTTCAGAAAGCGGTCGCTTTCCTGAACGGCGGCCGCCAGCGGCGGGGCCGCCTCGTCTTTTGTGGAGGAGCGGAACAGGGCGGCGGCCGCGCCGGTGCCCTCGCGCACCCGGCCGGTGAGCAGCACCGTGTTGGCCCCCTGGGCCGCCGCTTCGTCCAGCGTGCTGGCAAGGTAGGCCTCCTGGGCGGCGCGGTCCTGCCCGGCGGCAAAATAGCTGCTCCAGCTGGCCGAGAGCTCCACCGCCCGCACGTTTTCCAGGCGGCGCATATCCGGCCCCGCGGCGCCGGTCACGCTTTTTACCAGCAGCACCGCCAGCCATACCAGCAGCCCCAGGGCCGCCAGTGCGAGCAGGCACACGGCGGCCGCCAGCGCGCGGCGGGTCTTGCGTTTGGTTTTCATGGTTCTCTCCCCCTTTGTGGTGCGTGGCTTGTCGAATCTGGTTCCATTATAGCATAAATGCGGCAAATCGGGTATGAAAGTTCTGTTAAGCCCAGGTTCCATTATATGGCCATGCCCGCTGTTTTTTGACCTTGGGATATGGTATACTTAAAAAACCGGGGCACACGCGCGGCCCCGGAAAGAGAGGGGCGTTTTTGCAGATGAAAGTACCAGCCAAAGGCTTTACCCACGGAGGGAAATTCCATGCGGACGACGTGTTCGCCACGGCGCTGCTGCGCATTCTTCGGCCGGATTTTGCCGTCACCCGGGGCTTTGAGGTGCCGGAGGGGTTTGAGGGCATTGTGTACGACATCGGCGACGGCATGTTCGACCACCATTCCGCCGACCGGGCCCTGCGCCCGGGTGGGGTGCCCTATGCGGCCTTTGGCCTTTTGTGGAAGGTGTTCGGCGCGCAGCTGGTGGGCGAAAACCAGGCGCGCCTGCTGGACGAAAATTTTGTGCAGCCGCTGGACCTGAACGACAACACCGGCGCGGACTGCCTTTTGGCGGACGCCATCGGCGGGTTTAACCCCCTTTGGGATTCGCACGACGACCCGGACGCCTGCTTTGCAAGGGCGGTGGATTTTGCGCAGGTGATTTTGCAGAACAACCTGGACGCGGCCAACGCGGTGAACCGGGCCGACGCCCTGGTGCAGAAGGCGTATCAGAACATGCGGGACGGCATTGTGGTGCTGCCCTGCTACGCCCCATGGAAAAACGCGTTGTACCGCTCGGACGCGCTGTTTGTGGTGTACCCCAGCCAGCGGGGCGGCTGGGCGGCCCAGTGCGTGAACGACCGGCTCACAAAGCGGCCCAAACGCCCGTTCCCCCAGGGCTGGGCCGGGCAGCCCGCCGAAGTGCTGGCAAAAAGGAGCGGCCTTGCGGGCCTGCGCTTTTGCCACGCCAGCCGCTTTTTGATCACCGCCGACACCAAGGAAACCGCCCTGGCCGCCTGCCGCCAGGTGCTGGGTTTGCAATAAACGGCGGCGCAAACTCGTTTTGAAAAACAAAGGCGCAAAAGCGCCGATCAGGAAGGAAGAGAAACACATGGACATCTGGAAGGTACTGGGCATCCTGCCGACCCGAGACAAGAACGCCATCAAGGCGGCTTACCATGAGCAGCTCACCCAGGTGCACCCCGAGGAAAAGCCCGAAGAGTTCAAAGCGCTGCGCGCCGCCTATGAGCAGGCGCTGCAGGAGGCCGAGGCCGCCAGCGCCCAGAAAGAGCCCCAGAAGGACGAGAGCCCCCTGGGCCTTTGGGCCGCCCGCGCGCAGGGCCTGTACGACGATTTTGCCCGCCGCATCGACCCGCAGCAATGGCAGGAGCTGTGCCAGGATGAGGTGTGCTTTTCGCTGGCAAGCCGCGCCGCCGCCCGCGACAAGCTGCTGCACATTTTTATGGAGGACTACTACCTGCCCCACCTGGTGTGGCAGGAGCTGGACGCCTTTTTCGGGATTCTGAACGATCTGGAGGAGCTGAAGGAGCAATACCCGCCCGCCTTTATTGAGCGGGTGGTGGAGCCGGGCATCCGATACGACGATTATGTGCGCTACGAGTGGTTCAGCGAGTGCCATGACCGCACGCCGGACGAATACCTGCACAAGTACTTCAAGGCGGAGGAGCTGATCCGCAGCGGCGACGAGGCCGAGGCCGCCGGGGCGCTGGCGGCGCTGCGGGAGCTGCCGGTGACCCACCCGTTCACCGAATTGCTGCAAAGCCGCCTTTTGCTGCGGCAGGAAAAGTATGAAGAGGCCCGGGAGCTGGCCGAGGCGACCCTGGCCCTTCACCCGGAGAGCGGGTACCTGCTGCTGATCGCCGCCGATGCGGCCCGCCTGGCGGGCCAGGTGAACCGGGCGCTGGAATTGTATGACCAGCTGCTGGCGGCAGAGCCCAAGCACAACGGGGCGATCTATGGCCGGGCGCAGGCCCTGGCGCTGCTGGGCCGCTGGGAGGACGCGACCGACGCGTACGACAAGCTGATCGCCCAGTTCCCCAGCGACCGCAACCTGCGGGACCGCCAGCGCCAGGTGTACGCCGACTGGGCCGCCCAGCTGGAAAACACCATGGAGGCGGACCCCGAAAACCGGAAAGCGCGCATGGATCTGGCCTGGTGCTGCCTGGAGCTGGAGCAATTCCAGAAGGGCTTGCAGGTGCTGGACGGCTTTGACCCCCGGGATTTGACCGAGCGGTACGAGTACGAGAGCACCTGCGGCAACCTGTGCCTGGCGCTGGAGCAGAACGAGCGGGCACTGGAACACGCCCGCGGCTGGGAACAGGCCATGCGGGACATCCCAGAGGACACCGAGGATGAAAAGCTGCGGGAAAAGAAGGGGCGCATCAGCCGCAGCTTTGAGATGCAGGCCGCGGCGCTGGCAGGGCTGGAGCGGCTGGACGAGGCGCTGGAACGCCTAGAAGAAGCCAAGGCGCTGGACCCCACGCAGCCCCGCATCTGGCGCAACCAGTGCCAGTGGCTGCTGGCGGACAAACGGTTTGAGGCGGTGTACGAGCCCGCGCAAAAGCTGTGCGAGCTGCTGCCCGGCGACGCCATCGGCTGGTATTACTTAGGCCTGGCCCAGTTTGAGAACCTGGACTACCGCGAGTCGTACGACAGTTTTTGCCAGGCGCTGGAGCGGGACGGCTCCACCCTGGACTTTTACCTTTACAAGATCCGGGTGCTGCTGATCTACAAAAAGTGGGACGACGCCAAGGAACAGCTGAACTATCTGGCGGAGCACGGCGTGAACTGCGACGCCACCACCTTTTTGCGGGCAAGGCTGGACCAGCTTTGCGGGGGCAAGGAAAAAGAGGCCGACGCCTACGCGGTCTTCCAGGCGCTGCTCACAAAGCCGGATCTGGACCTTTATTTCAAGGAGCAGCTGTATTTTGCCGCCAGCTTTGACGACACCCTCACCCGGGCCCAGCAGCTGGAACTGGCGGAAAAGGGCCTTGCCTGGCGCCCCCACGATTTTGACCTGCAGGGCCGCGCCGTGTGGCTTTACAACGAGCTGGAGCAGTTCGACAAGGCCATTGAGCTGGCCGAACGCAGCCTGAAGGCATACCCCGGCGTGGTGAACCAGATTTACCGGCTGGCTTACGCCTATTATAAAACCCGGCAATACGCCAAGGCCGCGCCGCTGTATGAGCAGAACGCAGCCACCCAGGAGGATCAGGAGGACTGGTACCTGGCGGGCCGGTACTATTACTACGCAAATCAGCCCGAAAAGGCAAAGGAATGCCTGGAAAAGGCGGCCCGGATGGACGAAAAGGACGCCTATACCCTGCGCTTTTTGTCGCTGCTGGCGCGGGACGCGGGCGACGGGGACCAAGCGGTGCTGTATGCCCGGCAGGCGGTGAACGCCGAGCAGGAAAAGGAGCGGGTGCGCTGGCATTGGCAGCACCTGGCCACCCTGCTGGATCACCTGAACCGCACGGCGGAGGCCTGCGAGGCCTGGATGCAGGTGGCGGCGCTGACTGGCGAGCTTGGGAAATACTGCAGCGCGGACGCGGTGTGGGAAAAGACCCAGCAATGGGACAAGGCGTTTTCCGCCCGGCACGACTATTTTTCCGACAGTGCCCACCAGGAGCCCAAGGACAGGGACGGCTATTGGGTGGAGCAGGCGTGGCTGCGGCTGCGCCAGGGCGATGTGGAGGGCATGGGCCAGGCGCTGCGCAAGCTGCCCAAGCGCAACCAGGCCGAGGAGTATTACCAGGTTATGGCCTGCTACTGCCTTGCCCTGGGCGACAACAAGAAGGCGTTTAAATGGTGGCAGCGCATCGAGTCTGCCAGCGTGCGCCAGCAGGGCATTTACCGGATGATGCTGCACGATCTGGGCCGCACGGGTGAATTGAGCGAGGTGAACGAGGCCTACGCGCGCCGCCGCGGGCAGGACGACGGCGGCGAGATGCCGCTGGCGCTTTCGAGCCAGGCGTCGGCCGCGGCCTTTGGCCGCCAGCCGGAAAAGGCCCTGGAGCTGCTAAAGCAGATCGGCGATTGGCCCCTGTGCGAGCACTGCAGCTACGACCATTGCCGCGACGGCGCCATGGCGCGCGCCGAGGTGCTGGAGCTGGGCGGCGACTACGCCGCGGCCCTGGCCATTCTGCAGGAGGAATACCGCCGCAGCGCCGACGACGAGAGCGTGGTGCTGGGCATTCTGCGCCTGAAAAGAAAGATGAACCGATAAGGAAGCGATATAAGCCATGTTGATTGGAATTGATCTGGGAACAACGAACAGCCTTGCGGCTTATTTTGACGGGGAGAAGCCGGTGCTGATCCCCAACCGCCTGGGCGAGGCGCTCACCCCCTCGGTGGTGAGCGTGGACAAGGACGGCACCGTTTTGGTGGGCCGGGCTGCCAAGGAGCGGGCCATGCTGGACCCGTTCTGCTCGGCCGCCGTGTTCAAGCGGGCCATGGGCACGGATAAGGAGTTTGAGCTGTCGGGCAAAAAGTTCAAGGCGGTGGAGCTCTCGAGCCTGGTGCTGCGCAGCCTGAAAGAGGACGCCGAGGCCTTTTTGGGCCAGCCGGTGGACGAGGCGATCATCAGCGTGCCCGCCTACTTCAACGACCTGCAGCGCAAGGCCACCCGACAGGCGGGCGAGATGGCGGGGTTCCGGGTGGACCGCATCATCAACGAGCCCACCGCGGCGGCCCTGGCCTATGGCATGGGCCAAAAGCAGAGCGGCCGCTTTTTGGTGTTCGATTTGGGGGGCGGCACCTTTGACGTGTCGATTTTGGAGCTGGACGCGCCGGTGATGGAGGTGCACGCCATTGCGGGCGACAACTTTTTGGGCGGCGAAAACTTTACCGCCGTGCTGATGGAGCTGTTTTTGGAGCGCACCGGCCTTGCGCTGGAACAGCTGACCTATGGGGAACTGAGCCACCTTGCGGCCTCGGCTGAGCTGGCCAAGGTCGCTTTTACCACCGGCGCGGTGGTGAGCATGGCCTGCACCGTGGACGGCACGGAACAGCGGGTGGACGTGACCATCGCCGACTTTGATGCCGCCTGCGAGCCGCTGTTTGAAAAGCTGCGCAAGCCCATTGAGCGCAGCCTGCGGGACGCGGGGCTGATGGTGGACGACCTGGACCAGATCGTGCTGGTGGGCGGCGCCACAAAGGCCTCGCTGGTGCGGCGGTTTGTGGCAAAGCTGTTTGGCCGCCAGCCCGCCGCCGGGGTGGACCCGGACCTGGCGGTGGCGCTGGGCGCGGCCATGCAGTGCGGCATGAAGCAGCGCAACCAGGCGATCAAAGAGATCATCCTTACCGACGTGTGCCCCTTTACGCTGGGCACCAGCGTGGTGCGCTCGAACGGGCTGTTTGAGGAGAGCGGCTTTTACTGCCCCATCATCGAGCGCAACACCGTGATCCCGGTGAGCCGCACCGAAACCTTTTACACCGCCAACGACAACCAGAAGCAGATCCGGGTGGATATTCTGCAGGGCGAGAGCCGCCTGGCCCGGAACAACCTGTACCTGGGCGAGGTGGTGGTGCCCGTTCCCCAGGGGCCGCGGGGCAAGGAATCGGTGCGGGTGACCTACACCTACGACATCAACGCCCTTTTGCAGGTGGAGGTGGAAGTGACCTCGACCGGGGTGAAAAAGCAGATCATTCTGCAGAGCGGCCAGAACGCAATGAGCGACGAGGAGGCCGCCGCCCGCATGGCCGAACTGGCCGCTTTGAAGCTGAGCCCCCGCGACCAGGAGGAGAACAAGCTGGCCATGATGCGCGCCGAGCGCATGTATGAGGAGAGCACGGGCGCGGTGCGCCGCAAGGTGGACGGCCTGATCGCGGCGTTCGACACGGCGCTGGCAAGCCAGGACCCGCTGGAGGCCGAACGCGGCCGCAAGGCGCTGCTGGAGGCGCTGGACCAGCTGGAGGAGGGCGCGCAGTAAAATGCCCTATGTGTATATGGTGCGGTGCGAAAACGGCGCGCTGTACACCGGCTGGACCACCGACCTTGCCCACCGGCTGGCCGCCCACCAAAGCGGCGCCGGCGCAAAGTACACCAAGGGGTTCGGCGCCGCCGCGCTGGCCTGGGCCGAGCCTCAGGCCGACAAAGCCGCCGCGCTGCGGCGGGAGGCGGCGGTAAAAAAGCTGCCCAAGGAGCAGAAGGAGGCGCTGGCCGCCGGGTTTGACCCGGCCCGCTTTGCGGTGCTGCGCCCGGCCCGCCCCGCCGACGCGGCGGAGGTGCTGGGCGTGTTCGGGCCGTATGTAACGGGATCCACCGCCTCGTTTTTGTACCAGGTGCCCCCGGTGGAGGAATACCAAAGGCAGATCCGCCAACTCTCGCGCAGCCTGCCTTACCTTACCGCCCGCGATGCAGCCGGCCGGATGCTGGGCTATGCCTGCGCGCACCCCTGGCGGTATGGCAGGGACGCCTATGCCTGGGACGCGGAGACCACCATTTACCTTGCCCCCGACGCCCGGCGCATGGGGGTAGGCAGCATGCTGTACCACGCCCTGCTGGCCGCGCTGGCCCGGCAGGGCTACTGGAACGCCTACGGCGTGCTGGCGGACCCGAACCCCGAGAGCGAGGCCTTTCACACGGCGTTCGGTTTTGTGTGCGAGGGCCGGCAGAAGCGCAGCGGCTACAAAAGCGGCTGGCAGGGTGTGAGCTACTGGCTGCTGGCCCTGCGCGAGGGGCAGGAGGAGCCGCAGGCACTGCCCGCGCCGCTTGCAAAAGGGCAGATGGAAGAGATCCTGGCCGCGGCGCGGCTGGGAAAGGGCTGGAAAGAGATTGCGGAAGGCAGCCCCCGCGCGGCCGCACGTGCCAAAACGGAATAAAAACAGAGCAGCGCCCCGGCAAACGGCCCATTTGGGCATTGCCGGGGCGCCGTATTGTGATTTTAAGGAGCGCGCGGCCCAAGAAGCGGGGCGCGCAGGCGCTCAGCCGGGCTGCTGCTCTTCGGGGCGCCAGCCTTTGCACACGTCCACCCAGCCGATTGCGCCGGAGGCGGCTTCCAGCTCGGGCAGGGTGAGCCCCACCGCACTGGCCGCGGTGCCTGCCGCCGGATAGACCAGCGGGAAGCGGCGCAGCGATTCATCCAGATACACCTTTACCCCCGGCTCGACCCCAAAGGGGCACACGCCCCCTACCCCATGGCCGATAAGGGGTTCCACCTGCCCGGCGGGGAGCATTTTGGCCTTGGCGGAAAATTGCGCCTTGTAGCGGGTGTTGTCGACCTTGGCGTCGCCTGCCGCCACCACCAGAATGGGGCCGGAGGGCAGCAGAAAGGACAGGCTTTTGGCGATGCGGGCGGGCTCGCACCCCACCGCTTCCGCCGCCAGCTCCACCGTGGCGCTGGACACTCCGAACTCCAAAATGCGGCCGGCCAGGCCGAACTGCTCCAGATGGTTTTTTGCACGCTCGAAACTCATGGTTTGTTCACTCCCTTTTCGGTGCGGGCGCAGGCTGCCCCGCACCCGTATGCTTTTGTAAAGTATTGCAATAAAGTATACCACCGGGAAGCAAAAAAAGCCAGCGGAAATTTTCCGCCGGCTTTTTTGTGTGTTTGAGCCGGCCGCCGCGGCAGCGGCGAGGGCCGGGTGCTTTTGGAGAAAATTTTTTGCTGCGGAGCAATAAAAAGCGCGGAGGGGTCAGGCGTCGTGGGCGTGGCAGCAGGCGCAGTCGCCGGTGCAGAGCGCGTCCGGGTCGTAGGCGATGCCATGCTTGTCGTAATAATCCTTGACGGCGGCCTTGACCGCCTCCTCGGCCAGCACCGAGCAGTGGATCTTGTGGGGGGGCAGGCCGTCCAGCGCCTCCACCACCGCCTTGTTGGAGAGGGTGAGCGCCTCTTCAATGGGCTTGCCCTTGATCATCTCGGTGGCCATGCTGCTGGTGGCGATGGCCGACCCGCAGCCGAAGGTGTTGAACTTTACGTCGGTGATGACCCCGTCTTTTACCTTGATATACATGCGCATGATGTCGCCGCATTTGGCGTTGCCCACCTCGCCGATGCCGTCGGCGTCCTCCATTTTGCCCAGGTTGCGGGGGTGCTGAAAGTGGTCCATGACCTTTTCACTGTATAACATATTGTTTTTCTCCCTTCTGTAATTCGTCCCACACGGGCGAAATTTCCCGCAGGTAGCCAACCACCTGGGGCACCGCCCGCAAAATTTCGTCCACGTCCGCCTGGGTATTCTCCTCGTTCAGGGTGAGGCGCAGCGAGCCGTGAGCCACCTCGTGGGGGCGGCCGATGGCCAGCAGCACATGGCTGGGGTCCAGCGAGCCGGAGGTGCAGGCGGAGCCGGAGCTGGCCGCGATGCCTTTTTCGTCCAGCAGAAGCAGCAGGCTCTCGCCCTCGATGCCCTCGAAACAGAAGTTCACGTTGCCGGGCAGCCGGGGGCTGGCCGCGCCGTTCAGGGCCGCGTGGGGAACCCGGGAAAGGCCCTGGATGAGCCGGTCGCGCAGGCCGGCCACATAAGCGGCATTTTGCTCCAGGCATCGGCAGGCCTCGGTGAGGGCGGCGGCCATGCCCGCGACGCCGGGCAGGTTTTCGGTGCCAGCGCGCTTGCCGCGCTCCTGCGCGCCGCCCTCGATAAAGCTGGAAAGGGGCACGCCCCGCCGCACGTACAGCGCGCCGACCCCCTTGGGGCCGTGGAACTTGTGGGCGGAAAAGGAAAGCATATCCACGTTCAGGGCCTTCACGTCAATGGGAAGGTGACCCACCGCCTGCACCGCGTCGGTGTGGAAAAGCACCCCGGCGGCGCGGCAGATGGCCGCCAGCTCGGCGATGGGCTGGATGGTGCCGATCTCGTTGTTGGCGAACATGACGCTGACCAGCGCGGTGTCCGGCCGGAGGGCGGCCTGCAGCTCGGCAGGGCGGACAAGGCCGTCCTCGTGCACGTCCAGAAGAGTGACCTCGAAGCCCTCGGCCTCCAGGGCGCGCAGGGTGTGCAGGATGGCGTGATGCTCGAATTTGGTGGAGATAAGATGCTTTTTGCCCTTGCGCGCCCCGGCCCGCGCCGCGCTGCGCAGGGCCTGGTTGTCGGCCTCGCTGCCGCCGGAGGTGAAGATCAGCTCGCCCGGCTGGGCGTTCAGGCAGCCGGCGATCTGGGCGCGGGCCTGGCTGAGGGCTTCTTCGGCCTGCTGGCCGAAGGTATACAGGCTGGAGGGGTTGCCCCAGGTCGTTTCCATGGCGGCCATCATGGCCCGGCGGGCTGCCTCGCTGACGCAGGTGGTGGCTGCATTATCCGCATAGATCATATGTGAACTCCCTTTCCTCTTGATAAACCTAGTTGCATGGTGGGTTTATGGCTTTATTATATGCGTATAAACCTATCTTGTCAATAGGAATATTTGCGGAATAAAAACAGTAAAAAGCTATAGATAAGTAAAAAAGATAAGATAAATTTCGAACTGGATATATCCATCCAGGCGAAACGGATTTTTTGTATTACAATTGGCAGCAAGGGGAAATTACCTGAAATTTTTATAGGAGGATAGTATGACAGACGAGTTGGAATCCAAACTCAATGAGCTCGGAACAGAAATTGACGCGCTCCCGCGGGAAAAGAAACGGGCGGTGGTTTGGGTTATCGAAAATTTTGACCTTGCGGTGGAGATGTGCGGGAACAGCTCGTTTTCAGACGAGGAGATCCAGCGGCGCAAGGAAGAGGCGGCAGAAAAGGAAGATCATCTGGGGCGGGCGCTTCTATGCCTGTGCCAGGCGCTGAGGAAGGAAGGGGAACGGGAGCGCCGCACCGGGAAAAGTGCAGAGGAGGCGCCGAAAGAGCGGGTGTAAGTGCGGGCCCGGCAATAAAAAAGCCCGCGCAAATGGCGGGTGCTCGTAAAACACTTAAACTAAAAATTTAACTGTTTTACGGCATCTGTCAGACGGGGTTGGCTTAACAAAAGTAAGCGATACTTGGTTTGATAACCGGGTGTCGCTTCTTTTTTTATCCGTAAAAGCGCCCAATGAAAAAGCAGTTGTCACAAAACCGCCTTATTCAGCGTAAAAAGTGTAATTGATTTTCTAAAAATCGCTGTAATTTTTGTAATTGTATGATATAATGTATTCGTATTATGATGACGGAGGTGCGTATATGTACCGAATTGCTATTGAGAAACTATTAAAATGGAAAGAAAGTAAGCGCCGCAAGCCGCTAATCATCGAAGGAGCACGCCAAGTTGGCAAGACCTGGCTGATGAAAGAGTTCGGCAGACAAGCGTATGCTGATACTGTTTACATTAACTTTGACTCTAATTCCAGAATGGCAGAGTTGTTTGCATCCGATTTGGATACAGACCGTCTGATTATGGGATTGGAGTTGTATGCAGGCCGCAAAATTGACCATAACAATACTTTGCTGATTTTTGATGAAGTGCAGGAAGTTCCGAGAGCATTGACAGCGCTCAAATACTTTTATGAAAATGCACCCCAGTATCATATCGTCTGTGCAGGCTCTCTGCTCGGTATCGCATTACACGAGGGCACTTCCTTCCCTGTTGGCAAGGTGGATTTCTTAAAGCTCTATCCGCTCTCTTTCAGAGAGTTTTTGATGGCAACGGATAAGGAGCGTTTTACGGAGCTTCTTGATAAACAGGATTATCAGATGATTGCAAGCTTTAGGCAAACATACATTGACGCCTTGAAGCACTATTACTTTGTTGGTGGTATGCCCGAAGCAGTACAGAGCTTTGCAGAGAATAAAGATTTCAATGAGGTCCGTGACATTCAGAAGCGAATCTTAGCTGCTTATGAGCAGGATTTTTCAAAACACGCTCCCAATGAGATTGTTCCTAAAATCCGTATGTTGTGGAACAGCATCCCATCTCAGCTTGCAAAAGAAAACAAGAAATTCATTTACGGCCTTGTTCGTGAAGGTGCTCGTGCAAAAGAGTATGAAACGGCAATTATGTGGCTTTCCGATTGCGGACTTGTCCACAAGGTCAGCCGAGTAAATGCGGCGGGTATTCCTTTGAAGGCTTACGAGGACTTAAAAGCCTTCAAGCTGTTTGTGGCAGATGTAGGGTTGCTTGGCTGTATGGCAGGGCTGCGTCAACGTACATTGCTTGACGGAAATGACCTTTTCGTAGAGTTCAAGGGGGCATTAACAGAACAATATGTTTGCCAGCAGCTTAAAACCATCGAGGATTTAGGCGTTTACTATTATACCAACGACAGAGGTTCCTGCGAGGTCGATTTTGTTGTGGATACAGGCGAGCTGATTATTCCGGTTGAGGTAAAAGCGGAAGTTAATCTCAGAGCTAAGAGCCTAAAAACTTATCAAGAGAAGTTTTCACCCGAGGTATCTGTTCGTACTTCGATGACCGATTATAAGAAGGAAGAATGGCTCATAAATCTTCCGCTGTATGCGATTGAAGAGATTACAAGCATTAAGGAGGAACGGTAAATGGCTGACATTAAATTGTTCAATATAAGCGGCGAAGTCAAAGAGTATCAAAGCGGAACAGTAACGCTCGAAAAAGAACTTCAAACTGTTATTGAAGCCAATATGGAGGCTTTCTTTGGCGTTACTTTCCTCGCTTCAGAGTATCGCACCACGGACGGCGGACGCATGGATAGTATCGGCATTGATGAAAATCATTGCCCTGTCATTTTTGAATACAAGCGGTCTATGAAAGAAAATGTTATTAACCAAGGATTGTTCTACTTGAACTGGCTGCTTGACCACAAGGACAGTTTCAAGGTTCTTGTTATTGAAAAACTTGGGCTAAAAGCCGCTGACAATATCGACTGGACTATGCCTCGTGTCATCTGCATAGCAGGCGATTTTACAAAATATGACGAGTCTGCTATAAAGCAGATGAACCGAAATATCAGCTTGATTCGTTATAAAAAATTTGACAATGATCTGCTCATGTTTGAGCATACAAACGAAAATGTTGCTACTGCAATCCCCGAAAATGCCACTATTAGCAACAAGCCAAAGGCTACAGATAAAACATTTGCGGAACAAATGGCAAGTGCTGATAAAGAGATCAAAACACTTTATGAAGATTTATCTAACTACATCTTAAGTCTTGGAGATGACATCAGCGAAACCCACCTGAAGTTATATGTCGCATTTAAGAAAATCCGTAATATCGTTACGGTAGTAGCACTAAAAAAGAAACTGATTATAAATCTCCCCATTGATGTGACAACGGTAACTTTCGAAGAAGGATTTTCTCGTGATGTTACTAACATTGGACATTGGGGCTGTGGAGCAGTAGAAGTTCATCTAAAAAACAGAGCTGACTTTGAAAAGGCTAAAGTGTTGATTGATAGAGCATATAACGAGAATTGAGGAGAACGAAAATGGTTGATATTAGAAAAGATTAAGAAAGTTTGGTTAGGAAATCAATCTGACTACATACAACCTTTGCCGCATCAATATGTTCCTGCACGATATTGACCATGATGAGTTTGACATCGCCCACAAGGATACATTGCTTTCTCCTCAGAATTGGGATGACAAACCGTTTGAGGTTATCGTTTCCAATTCTCCCTGCTCCATCAAATGGGAGGGCGATGACAACTATGTGGGCATCGAAGAAATCGACCCGTGTATGCTGCGAGAGCGGATAAAGGCGATCTATGGGGAAGCGCCCGACAAGTCAAGCGAGAAACGCAGACAGGAAATCTACATCCAGTACGATGGCATCGGTTTTATCCCTTTGAACGAGCTTGCACAAAAGGAAACGGCGTGACCGAAGGCCCGCCGTCCCTTGAAAACACTTGGTTTTCTGAGTTTTTTCAAACAACTGTTCTACGAAGCCCCGCGCAAAAGCGCGGGCAAAGCGTTGGGGTGATGGAATTGGGGCCTTATACCGGAACGGAACCGTTTGCCAGGTCCGCCAGGGTGATGGAGGCAAAATAGCCCTGGATGAGCTCGTCCAGGCCGGCCCACATGGCGCGGGTGGGGCACTGTGCGGCGCGCCGGCAGGGCGGCGCGCCCTTTTCCATGCAGGAAACCGGGGCCAGGGTTTTTTCGGTGAGCTCCAGGATGGAGCCCGCGGTGTACTGGGCGGGGTCGCGGGTGAGCCGGTAGCCGCCGCCCTTGCCCCGCAGCCCGGACACAAGCCCGGCCTTGGCCAGCGCGGAGACGATGGCCTCAAGGTATTTCATGGAGATGCCCTGCCGCAGCGCGATCTCTTTTAAAGGAACATACTGGCCCGGCGGCTGCTGGGCCAGGTCGATCATGACCCGCAGCGCGTAGCGGCCCTTGGTGGAAACGATCATGCAGCCTGCCCCTTCCCTTTTCCGCAGCGGCCCGGCGGGCCGCCTGATAAACCTATTATGCCACAGGGTTTATAGGAATTCAAGCGGGATATGGTTTTTGCACCCAAAAGGGGCCCTCCGAAGAGGGCCCCTTTTGGGTTTGAGAGAATGGGAAACTGAAAAAATCAGTTGGGTTGGCATTTCAGCGCTCGGTAAGGGCTTCCAGGCTTTCGAGGGTGATACCGCCGGTAAGCGAGCCCGCGGCCTTGCCCTCTTTGATGTAGACGGCGGCGGGGATATCGGCCACGCCCAGGCGGCGGGCAATGCCCTCGCTTTTGTACACGTCCACCCGGTTTACCCGCACCTCGGGGTGCTTTTCTTCGAACTGCTCCACCAAGGGCAGCAGTTCCCGGCTGGCGGGCACCACCGCGTTGTAGATGTAGACAAGGCCCGGGGCTGCGGCATCCATGATCTGGGTGTTGAACTGGTTTGTTTCGGCGATATATTTTTCGGCGGTGTAGCCGGCAATGGCGCCGTCGCCCACGGCGGTAGCCACCTGCTTGAGCCACTTATCGCGCACGTCGCCCGCGGCGTACACGCCGGGGACGTTGGTTTCCATGCGCTCGTTGGTGATCACGTAGCCGGGCTTGTTCAGTTCGACCTTGCCCTGGAAGATCTCGGTGTTGGGCACATAACCGATGAACAAAAAGCAGGTGTCCACAGGCACATCCAGAATTTCGCCGGTCTTGGTGTTTTTCAGGGCCACACTGTGCAGGTGCTGGTCGTCGCCCCGGAATTCGTGCGGCAGGGTGTTCCACAAAAACTCCATCTTGGGATTTTCCATGGCCTCGGCCTTGGCGATCTCGTTGCAGTCCATCTTGCCCTCGTCGTGCATCACACTGACGATGACCTTGGAGGCGAACTTGGTAAGAAACATGCCCTCCTCGATGGCGGCGTCGCCCGAGCCGATGACCATAACAGTTTTGCCGGTGTTGGCGGCGGCGTCGCAGGTGGCGCAGAAGGAGATGCCCTTGTCGAACAGGTATTTGTCCTCGCCGGGGGCGCCGGTGAGGCGGTTTTTGCCGCCGGAGGCAATGATCACGGCCTTGCACTCGTAGTTGGTGCGGAAGGTCTCGACCACCTTGGTCTCGCCCTCCAGCTGCACGGCGCGCACATCGGTGAGTTTGAACTTGACGCCGAAGCTCTTGGCCTGCTTGTGGAACAGCTCCATCAGGCCCAGGCCGGTGCTGCCCTCGGGGAAGCCGGGGTAATTGGCGATCTCGTTGGTGTAGGTGGCAAGGCCGCCCACCAGGGCCTTTTCGATGACCAGGGTGTTCAGGCGGGCGCGGCCGCAGTAGATGGCCGCGGTGAGGCCGGCGGCGCCGCCGCCGATGATGACCACGTCGTATTGTTCAACTTTTTTTTCCATTGTGTTTGTTCCCTCTGTATGTATGATGGTTTGTCAAAAAATTATTAAACGCACAAGAAAAGAGGCCCTGAACCTGCCAGAGCCCCTTTTTGCCGCTGTTACATGAAATATTTCGCCAGCAGTTTGGAGCCGATGAAGGCGCCCACAAACAAGAAGATGGCAAAGACCCAGCCGGAAACCGACAGCGAGGCAATGCTGCTGTACAGTGCGCCGATGTTGCAGCCGCCGGCAAGCCGGGCGCCGTAGCCCATCAGCAGGCCGCCCAGGATGGCCGCGACCACCTGGCGGAGGGACTTGATCTTTTTAAATTTCCACTGCGAGGCCAAAAGGGCCGCCAGCAGCGCGCCGACGATGATGCCCACGTCCAGCCAGGAGCCGGTGTGGTTCAAAAAACCTGCGTTCAAAGTGCTCTGCGCGCCTGTGGAGGAGAAGTAATACCACTTATCCACGCTGCCGCCCACCAGGCGGTACAGCCAGGCACCCCAGTTCGCAAACGTGCCGGACACACCCCAGGGGTTGCCGGAAACAGCGAACAGGGCAATTTGGAAGACGGACAGAAGCACAGCGCCAGTTACATAGGTGAAAGGATTTTTGAAGATCTTTTTGTAAGTAGGGTTCTTTGCGATCTTTTCCCAAAAAGCTTTCATTGTAACTTTGCACCCGCCTTTCTTTTCACAATTTTGTTGGTCTGCGATAAAATATTTTTCTGAAAAGCCGCCCGGCGCCGCGCCGGGCGGCTGGAGGTCGGCGCGTTCAGCAAGGGGGCGGAAAAGACCTTATTTGGTCTTTTCGATCACAACTTCCCACTCGCCGTCGTCAACTTCTTCCACTTCCACGTTGTAACCCTGGTTGCGGGCCCACTCGGGGATGTTCTTCATGGCGCAGCTGTGGTCGATGTTTACGATCAGAACATCGCCCACGCCCAGCTTCTCGATTTCTTTCTGGGTCTTCATCAGGGGTACAGGGCAAGCCTCGCCCAGGCAATCCAAAGAAAATTCAGCCATTGTAAAGTCCTCCTAAAATAAATTGATTTGTGAAAAAGAGAAATTGCGGATGCAAAATCACTCGTCGTCGGTGATGCCCATGCGCTTTTTTTCGTACTTTTCGGCGGCGAAGTACAGCGCGGCAATGAGCAGCAGCTGCACCACGATGGAGCCGAACCAGCCGAATACGTCGGGCAGGAAGATGCGGGGTGCGCCCGCGATGAAATTCACGGTCCACCAGCCCATGTGGCTGGCGCCGATCAGGGAACCAATCACGAAAAACAAAAGGCTGAGCATCTGCATGCCGAAGCCCTCGCCCACCCGCATCAGGGTGCCGGACGCACAGCCGCCGGCAATGACCATGCCGATGCCGAACATTACCCCGCCCACCACGGTGGCCAGGCTGATGGGCATGACGTAGCTTTGGCCGGGGATGGAGCCGGTGGTCAAAAAGCTGCCGTACTTGATGGCCCAGAAGCCGATGCTGGTGATGGCAAAGGCGATGAGCACGGCGCGGGTGACCGAGGTGGAGCCGGTGATGCAGGGGTCACGCAAAGACGCGGTGAAGCAAAAACGCGACTTTTGCAGGATAAACCCGAAGCAGCAGCCGAAGACCCAGAACAGAGCCAGGCTGGAAGATAAGAACGTGTTGAGCAGAACGGCAACGACCACGATCAGCACAAACACCAGAACGCCGATGGGCAGCTGGTTCTTCTTTTTTTTGCGGGCTCGCCCGCCTGCCGCAGAAGAACGCCGGATGGACGAAGTGGAGCCGGCTGCCGGCGCAGCGGTGGCACCGGAAGTGGGATTCGTGTCAGGCATATTCTGCACCTCCTCATAGATTTTGGATGTTTGCGGTTTACTACAAAGACCATTATAGCATGCTGTTAATTTTTTGATTATCGAATGCGATTATGTTGCATAACAAATTGTTATAACGTTTTGGCTATGACAGCCGCCCTGGATTGTTGCAAATTTAACAGAAAACTGTATAATGGATAGGTCGAAACCCGCAGTTCGGCGCGAAACCGCCCCGGCAGGGGCGCAGCAAGCGCAGCGGGCCTTATAATGAAACACAATGGGAGGGGTCACGGCCATGCAGCTGGAACACATTATGCTTTTTTCCAAAATCGCCGAGGAAAAGAGCATTTCACGGGTGGCGCAGGCGAGCCACATCTCCCAGCCGGCGCTGAGCCAGCAGATGCAGCGCCTGGAAGAAGAGGTGGGGCAAAAGCTGTTCGAGCGCTCCAACCGGGGCATTGAACTGACCGAGGCAGGGCAGGTGATGCAGCGGTACGCGGCCCAGTTCATCCACATTTACGACAATTTCCGGGAGGATATGAACAACCTTTCCACCCGCACCGGCACCTTTCGGGTGGCGGCCACGCCGGTGGCGGCAAACTACGCGCTGCCCTGCAGCCTGTTTAAGGTGAATTACAAGTTCCCCTCGTACAATTTCAGCCTGGTTGGCGCGCCCTCCAGCGAGGTGATCCACAAGGTGCAGGCGGGCGAGGCGGACATGGGGTTCATTGTGGACAAAACCGAAGCCCCGGGGCTTTTCTGCACCGAGGCTTTTTCCGATAAGGTGTATCTTGTGGCCAACAGCTCTTATAATGTGCCCGAGACCATTGCGCTGGAAAGCCTGAAAAAGTATCCGCTGGTACTGCTGAGCGAAACCTTCAGCTCGTACCGGCTGCTGCTGAAATACTTAAAAGCACGCGGGCACGATATCTCCCAGTACCGGGTGCTGTATCACCTGGATTCCACCGAAAGCGTGAAGAGCAGCGTGATCAACCAGTTCGGCATGGCGTTTTTGCCCTACATGGCCATTAAAAAGGAGATCTACCAAAAGCAGCTGAAGGTGGTGCAGGTACAGGACTTCGATTTGAATTACGATGTGTACAGCATCTACCGCAGCAAGGAGGACGTGGGCAACGACGGGGTGTACGCCATTATCAAGTACTTTGAGAATACGGTGAAGCGCAGCATTTGCTAGGGCTTTGTGATTTCCAGCTCCCAAATGCCGGGCATGGGCTCCACCACCCGGCAGAGCAGCCTTTTTTGGCGGCAATAGTTCTGCACGGATTCGCAGGTGCAGCTGTGGTCGGTGACCAGGCGCACACTGTCGCCGCTGTTTTGTAAATCATCGCACTGCTGAAGCTTCATCAGGGGCACCGGGCACATGTCGCCCAGGCAGTCCATCTCTTTCATGGCGGGGACCTCCGTTTTTTCTTTTGATTATACACGCTTTTTGGCCCGGCGCATAGCGGGGGCAAAAAAGGAAGGCGGCAACATGAAAACGGTATTGCTTTTGGGCGGCGGCGGATGCCAGAAAAACGGCGCCGCCAAGGCCCGTGAAAAGGGCCTTAACGTGGTGGTGGCGGATTACCTGCCCGACCCGCCGGCCGCCCGCCTGGCCGCCGCGCATGTGCGGGTCAGCAGCTTTGATACCGCCGCCTGCCTGGCGGTGGCCAGGGAGCACAGGGTGGACGGGGTGTTCACCCTGGGCACCGACCAGCCGGTGCTGACCGCCGCCGCGGTGAGCGAGGCGCTGGGCCTGGCCTGCCCCATCACGCCGCGCACCGCCCTGGCGGTGACCAACAAGCGGGTGATGAAGGGGGTCTTTCGCGCCGCGGGCATCCCCACGGTGAGGTGGAAGCTGGTGAGCGCGGCCACCGGGCCCGAGGAGCTGCGGGGGCTGCGGCCCCCCCTGGTGATCAAACCCCTGGACAGCCAGGGCCAGCGGGGGATTTTTAAGGTGCAAAGCGCCGGCGGGGCGCTGGAAAAGCTGCCGGAAACGCTGCGCTGGAGCAGGGAGAAGGAGGCGCTGGTGGAGGAATTTTACCCCAGCGACGAGGTGACCGTTTCCGCCTGGGTGGAACAGGGGCGCGCCACCCTGCTGACGGTGACCGACCGGCTGCTGTACGATGACCCGGTGCACATCGGGGTCTGCACCGGGCACCGCTTCCCCTCGGTACACATGGGCCGCGCCGCCGAGCTGGACGGGCTGTGCCAACGCATCTGCGCGGCGTTCGGCATTGAGGCGGGCCCGCTGTACGTGCAGGTGCTGGTGGGGGCCGAGGGCATTCTGGTGAACGAGGTTGCCTGCCGGGTGGGAGGCGCGTTTGAGGATGTGACCATCCCCTATCTCACGGGGTTCGACATTCTGGGCGCGGTGATCGACCAGTGCCTGGGCCGCCCGGTGGACACCGCGCCCCTGCGGGGGTTCGACTGCACCGGCGTTCAAAAAGAGGCGGCGGTTCCGCTGCTGTTCTGCCGCCCTGGCTTTTTGGCCGGGCAAACCCCGCTGGAAGAACTGAAACGCCTGCCGGGGGTTTTGGAGGCGGGCTACAATTACCGCCCCGGCGACCGGCTGGAGGCGGTGGAAAACGCCACCGCCCGGTATGGCTGGGCCGTGGTGGCCGGGCCGGCGGGCACGGTGCGCGGGCGGTTGGCTGCCTTTTACAGGGCGCTGTATGCCCGGGACGAAGCGGGGCGGGAGCTGGTGCAGCGAACGGACGTTTTTGCCGGCGCGGCGCTGTAAAGCGCGGCCCCCTGGCCCTGCGCACCGCCGATGCGCGGAAGTTTTAAACGGGAGAGGAACATACATGTTGAAAACCAAATGGAAAAGCCGCCTGGCGGCGCTGGCCCTGGCGTGTGTGCCCGCGCTGGCCCTGGCGGGCTGCGGCGCAGGGCAAAAGACCACCCTGAACATTGCCCAGCAATTCGGGGTGGCCTACGCGCCGCTGGAGATCATGAAGGCAAACGGCATTCTGGACAAGTACCTGCCTGCGGGGGTAACCGCGAACTGGCAGCAGTTCGGCGGCCCCACGGCCATTCGGGAAGCCATGCTGGCCGGTGATGTGGATTTTGGCTTTATGGGCGTGGCCCCGGTGATTGTGGGAGCCGCGGGCGGCATGGAGTGGCGGTACGCCACCGGCATTTCCCGCAACCAGGTGGCCATTACCACCACAAAGCCGGAGGTAAAGCGCCTGGCGGACTTTTTGCCCACCGACCGGATCGCGGTGATCTCGCCCGCCTGCACCCAGCACGTGCTGCTTTGCATGGCGGCGCGGCAGGAGCTGGGCGACGGCCGCGCACTGGACAACCAGCTGGTGGCCATGAGCCTGCCGGACGCGGCCAATGCGCTGATCAGCGGCACCGAGATCGTGGGGGATGTATCGACCCCGCCCTACCTGCAAAAAGAACTGGAAAACGGCGCGCATATCCTGTACGAGGGCACCGAGCTGATGGGCGGGCCGTTCACCATGATCAGCGGCGTGGCGATGGAGCGGTTTTATAAGGATTATCCCGCGCTGTATGAGGCGTTTTTGAGCGCTTTGCAGGAGAGCGTGGACTATATCAACGACCACATAGACGAGGCTGCGGCCCAGCTGGCCCCGGTGTACGGCATCACCGAGCAGGAGCTGAAAGAGCAGATGGACTACAACGGCTGCATTTACAATACCGAACTGCTGGGGGTGGAGAAGTTTGCCCAGGCCATGTATGAGATGGGCTTTGTGGATAAACAGCTCACCATGGAGGAGCTGGCTTTTCCCAATGTGAAATACCAGTAACGGCAGACAGGAGGCGCCCATTGAAGTTTGTGGAGATGCTGAAAAAGAACAAGGGCGGCGCCCGCCTGTTTTGGGTGGCCGCGCTGCTGGCGGCGTGGGAGCTTGGGGTAAAGGCGCTGAAGCCCTCGCCCATGCTGTTTCCCAGTGTGGAGCAGGTGGCCGTTACCCTGTGGCGGGGCCTGGTGCAGGGGGATCTTGCCTGGCAGGCCGCCTACAGCGTGTGGATCATTTTGGAGGGGCTGGTGATCGGGGGCGCGCTGGCCTTCCTTTTGGCGCTGGCCAGCGTGCGCTGGCCCGTGGCCGCCAGCTTTGTGGATACCGTTACCGCCATTGCCCACCCCCTGCCCGGCCTTGCGCTGCTGCCCCTGCTGATTATGTGGTTCGGGGTGGGCAGCGGGGCGGTGCTGGCCATCATTGTGCACTCGGTGCTGTGGCCGTTGCTGCTGAACCTGACGGCGGGCTTTCGGGCCACCCCGGCCATCTATCTGGAGCTGGCAAGGAACTACGGCCTTTCCTCCGCCGCCATCACCTGGGAAATACGGGTAAAGAGCGCGCTTTCCTACATTATCAGCGGGCTGAAAATCGGCTGGGCGCGGGCCTGGCGCAGCCTGATCAGCGCCGAGATGGTGTTCGGCGCGGTGGGCGCAAAGGGGGGCGTGGGCTGGTACATTTTGACCCAGCGCACCTTTATGAATACGGCCGGCCTGTTTGCAGGCATTGTGGTGGTGGTGGCGATCGGCGTGCTGGTGGAGGATGTGCTGTTTGCCCAGCTGGAAAAGCGCACCATCAAAAAATGGGGCATGGCCCAGCCGTGAAGGAGGAGTGCGCAATGCTGCAGATTGAACAGGTGGACATGGCGTTCCCCGCCCCCGGCGGCGCGCCCACAGCGGTGCTGCGGGAATGCAGCCTGCAGGTGGCGAATGGGGAATTTGTGGCGGTGCTGGGCCGCTCGGGCGGGGGCAAAAGCACGCTGCTGCGCATTGTGGGGGGCTTTTTGCAGCCCACCGCGGGCAGGGTGCTGCTGGACGGCGTGCCGGTGACCGGCCCCGGCCCGGAGCGCACGATGGTGTTCCAGAATTTTGACCAGCTGCTGCCCTGGTACACCCTGCGGGGCAACATCGAGTGGGCCCTGCGCCGCACCGGCGCCGAGCCGGACCGGAAAAAGGCCGCGCTGCGGGCAAAGGAAATGCTGGCCAAAACCGGGCTTTCCGGATTTGAGGAACGGTGGCCGCACACCCTGTCCGGCGGGCAGAAGCAGAGGGGGGCCCTGGCCCGCGCCCTGGCGCTGCGCCCCCGGATGCTGCTGATGGACGAGCCGTTTTCCAGCCTGGATTACCTCACCCGCGGCGAGGCCCAGGCGACCCTGGAAAAGCTGTGCGCCGAGTACCGCCCCACCGTGCTGTTCGTGACCCACGACATCGGCGAGGCGGTGCGCCTGGCGGACCGGATCGCCGTGCTGGACGAGGGGCTGCACCGCTTTACTGAGGTTTTGCCCTGCGACCACAGCGAGGCGCTGTGCGCGCGGCTGGAAGGGCTGCTGGCAAAAGGGGAAGCGCCGCCTGCCCCGCAGGAGCAGGGTTTTTAATATATTTGCTGCGAAACAAAAAAGCCCGGGCCTGGTTGCAGGCCCGGGCTTTTGCGCAAATAAAAGGTGTGAGGCAAGCGTTCAATTTACCCGGTACACGGTGACCCGGCCCCACTCGCCCCTGCCCTGCTCGGCCTGGATGCGCACTGCGTACCAGGGATCGAAAAAGCTGCCCACGGGGGTGCACTGCCCGGCGCAGAAGGCCTTGAGTTGGGGATAGAAATCGTCCGGCACGCCGTACAGGGCGTTGTAGGCGGGGCGGCTTTGCCAGATGAGATCCAGTTCATCGTAATACAAAATATATTCGATGTTGTTCTTTTGGATGTAGCCGGCCACACTCAGGCCGTGTTCGGCCAGGTAGGGCAGGTTGCGGTAGTCGAAAAACACGCCGTTTTCAAAATAGAACTCGGCGTTCAGATTGCCCAGCACCCGGCTGCCGGGCTGCACGTACTGGCCGATCCGGGCCAGATAATCGGCGTAGCGCACATTCAGCCAGGGGGCGATCTGCCACACCGAGAGCGCCAGCATCAGCCCGGCCAGGGCAAAGGGGGCGAGCCGCGCGGCCCATTCGCCAAAGAGCCTGCAGCAGAACAGCACCAGCAGCCAGCCGGGCAAAAAGAAAAATACGATGTTGGTCTGGCTGTAGCGCCCAATCAGCACCATGCCGCACAAAAGCCCCCCGGCCCCGGCCAGCAGGCTCAGGGCCTGGGCTGCCGGGCGGGGCTGCTCCCTGTGCATCACCAGCGCAAAAAAGCCCGCCAGCACGGCCGCCAGGCAGAACAGCACCAGCTGGACCCGGATGTTGGGCAGGTAGTAGGTGCCGCTGAACTGGTTCCACAGCCGGCTGAAATAGCCCCCCAGCTGACCCAGCTTGCTTGTGACCGGGACCAGCAGATCGAATTCGCCCTGCCCATACATCATGTAATGCACCGGGAACTGGGGGTCGAGCCAGAAGCAGAAGGCAACCACCGCCCCGGCCAGCGCGCCGGTGAGGGCCACATAGAGGGCCAGCTGCTTCAGGCTGGCCTGCCGGAAGGCCCAGCGCACCAAAAGCGCCCCCCCGCACAGGCAGGCCGCCAGAAAACTGTTGGGGTGGAACCAGACCGCCGCCCCGGTGAACACCGCCAGCAGCAGGATATGCCCTGTGGAGAGCGGGCCCTCGCGGCAGAGGATTGCCAGGCAGGCCGCCATGAACAGGAGAATAAAAATTTCCTGCCGGGCCATGTGAGCCGCGTTGATGAACTGTACGTCCAGCGAGAGCGCGGCCACGGCGCCCAAAGCGGCCAGCCCGCTGCCGGTGAGCCGCCGCGCAGCCACAAAAAAGAGGGCCAGCACTGCGCAGCCCGCCAGCAGGCTGAGCACCCGCACGGAAAAAACATTGTAGCCGCCCAGGCGGATGGCAAGAATCTGAAGCCCATGAAAGGCCATTTTGATGCCGTGGGGCCAGCGGGGCTTGAGATCAAAAAAGGTTTCGGTTACAGCGGGGCTGCCGCTCTGCCAGATGTTGCGGGCAAGGCCCGCGAGCCACGCTTCGTCGCTGTGCACAAAGGGGAAGCGGGTGAGAAAGCCCAGGTTCACAGCGCCCCAGGCCAGGATATAAGCGCCGGTTATAACCGGCCACAGCCAGGCGGGCGGTTTGGGGCGATGCGCTGCCGGCACGGCGGCCCCCTCCTTTCTATAGCCTTTACGGGGTTGTTTCTGCGGCAAATTATAGCATTTTTGCGGCGGCTTTGCCACAACAGAAGGGTGTTAATTTTTTATCTACTATCCAATAAATGTATATAATATAACAAAGTCTTATGGCGCAAAGGGGGGCGGCCATAGTATGATTAAAAACGGAATTGCCCCGCGCAAAAGAAGTGAAGCACTTTTGTGCCGGCAAGCTTGAAAAGGTTTACTACATTATCCCCGAAACCCAACAAGAAAGTTTAAGGAGGTTTCTCATGCGTCTGGTTTCCAAAAGCGGCATTGCTAGGCTGCTGGCATTGGTGCTTGTACTTACCATGGGCGCGTCCCTGTTCACCGGCTGCGGCGAAAAATTCGAGCAGACCGACACGCTGATCATCGACGCGAAAGACCTGCAGGGCTATGTGGGCCAGGCAGGCGTGGTGATCGTGGATACCCGCAGCGAGGAGGATTACGCCGCCGGCCATGTGCAGGGCGCCGTGAACGTGCCAAACAGCGAGATCGTGATCAACGTTCCTGTGGACAATATGCTCACTTCCGCGAAAAAGTTTACCAAGGTCATGCAGGCCGCTGGCATCTCGGACGATACCCTGGTGGTGGCGTATGACAGCAACAAAATGACCGCCTCGCGGCTGGCCTGGAGCCTGTTTATGTACGGCCACCAGAATGTGAAGGTGGTGTCCGGCGGGATCGACGCCATTGGCGCCGCCGGCCTTGCCATGAGCACCGAAACCCCGGCCGTGACCCCCGGCAGCTTTACCGCCGCCAAGGACGAGAAGTGGCTCGCCACCAAGGAGGACGTGCTGGCCCAGGTGAACGATCCCCAGGACAATGTGGTTCTGCTGGATGTGCGCAGCGACGAGGAGTACTACGAGGAGGGCAAGGTGCCCGGCTCGGTGATGATGAACTACCTGACCAATTTCTACGATGTGGACGGCACCTTTAAAAACACGCAGACCACCCAGATCAACTACATCGAGGCGGGCATCACCCCCGATAAGGAGATCATTATTTACTGCAAAACCTCGATGCGCGCCGCGCCCGTGTTCGTGCGCCTGTACGATGCGGGGTACCGAAACCTGAAGATTTACGACGGCGCCTGGAGCGAGTGGTCCACCACCGGCAGCCCCATTGAGATGGCCGCCGGCGCCGCCGCGCCCACCAATAAGGACGCGTCCTGACCGGGCGTTTCAGAAGAATGGAGCGGCCCTGAAACAGAGGGGCAGCTCCGCGCACTACAAACAGAGAGGGAGTAAAAACACATGAAAAAGATCCTTGCACTGGTTATGGCTGCCGCCATGGCCCTGAGCCTGGCCGCCTGCGGAGGCGCCGCCAGCAGCGCCCCCGCCAGCCAGCCCGCTTCGCAGCCTGCATCCCAGGCTGCCAGCCAGCCCGACAGCGTGCCGGCTGCCGACACGGTGAAGGAAGCCGCCATGGGCTATTTTGCCAACTGGCCCGAAGACGGCCACATGATCGGCGTTGCCGACCTGTTCGCCAAGATGGACGCCGGCGAGGAGATGCTGATCCTGGACGTGCGACAGCCCGACGCCTATGCCGAGGGCCACCTGAAGGGCGCCGTAAACGTTCCCTTTGGGCCCACCCTGGCCGAGAGCCTGAGCAAGATCCCCGACGACGTGCAGCTGTATGTGAACTGCTACACCGGCCAGACCTCTTCGCAGACCGTGGCCCTGCTGAACATGGCGGGCAAATACGCCACCAACATCCAGAAGGGCTGGAACAACGGTATTTCCAAGGAAGAGGGCTACGAGAGCTACACGGAAACCACCGCGAACGAGCTGAGCGGCGACGAGTACGAGGTGGACCCTGCCATGCAGGAGGCTGTGACCAAGTATTTTGCCGACATGGAATCCAGCAGCTACAAGTACTTCAACTTCCCCGCCGACCAGCTGAAAGAGCTGGTGGAGGCCGAGAGCGAGGACTATACCATCCTGTCCATCCGGCAGGCCAAGGATTTTGAGGCCGGCCACATTGCGGGCGCCATCAACGTGCCGTTCGGCGCCAACATGCAGGAGGGCCTGACCGCCATCGACACCGCGAAACCCGTGATCATCTACTGCTACACCGGCCAGACCGCTTCCCAGACCCTGGCTGTGATGCGGCTGCTGGGCTACGAGGCCTACAACCTGTCCGGCGGTATGGGCAGCGCCGAGAGCGAGTCCGGCTGGCTGGGCATCGGCGGCGAAGTGGTGACCGGCTGAGCCCGGGCGCTGCGCCGTTACGCCTTTTAAAGGAACGCTGTGTTTTCCGCCCCCGGCCTTGCCGGGGGCGGATTTTTGATTGACGCGGCGCGCCGAAACTGGTATAATAAATCACGTGCCGGCAGGCAGGGCGCACAAAGCGCGCGGCTTGGCCGGAAACGAAAGTTGGAGCAGTACTCAAGTGGTCGAAGAGGCGTGACTCGAAATCTCGTAGGGTGTTAACAGCACCGCCAGGGTTCAAATCCCTGCTGCTCCGCCAAGAACCCCCCGCAAACAAACCGTTTGCGGGGGGTTCTGTTTTCTTAGATTACCCAAAGGACGGCAAAAGAAAGGAGGAAAAGATGGATTTGAACGCCTGGATGGAGGAATACAGAGCGGCGGTGGAGGCCGCGTTCGGAAGCCGGGTGGTGTGCCTGGGCCTGCAGGGCAGCCAGGCGCGGGGCGAAGCCACGCCCGAGAGCGACATCGACGCGGTGCTGGTGCTGGACCGGCTGGCCCCCGCCGACCTTGCGCGCTACCGCGAAGCGGTGTGCGGGCTGCCCTGCCGTGAAAAGCTGTGCGGGTTTGTGGGAGGAAAAGAGGAGCTGCTGGGCTGGGAGCCGGGAGACCTGTTTGCCCTTTATTCAGATACGGTGCCCCTTGTGGGCGATCTGGAATTTTTGCGGCCGCTGGCGGGGCCTGATGCCGCCCGTTGCTGCGTGCGCAATGGGGCCTGCGCGATTTACCATGCCTGCGTGCACGATCTGCTGCACGAGCGCAGCCCGGAGCTGCTGGCAGGGCTGCAAAAGGCGGCCTTTTTTGCGCTGCGCGCCGCTTGGTACTGCCGCACCGGCAGGATCGTAAAGCAACGCCGCGAGCTGGCGCCGCTGCTGCCCCCGGCCCAGCGCGCACTGCTGGAAGGGGACCCCGCCGACCTGGACCGGCTGGGCGGCCGGCTGCTGGAATGGGCGGGCCGGACCATCCGCACGGGGGAAGGGCTGGATCCGGATGCGGCGGGGCGGGCATAAAACGGACGTTTGGAAAGGGAAAGCGGGCGCGCAGAGCGGGCTAGGACCCACGACCTGCCTGCTGCGCCTCCCACGCAGCCAGCAGGGGCGCGTATTCTTCGTACCGGTGGGGCCGCACCGGGCGCACCGGCGGGTCGGTGAAAAAGTACAGCACCAGCGCCTCGCCGATGCGGGGATAATGGGCGACGAACTCGTACCCGGCCAGCTCCCCTGCCCGGATGCGCTGCTTGAGCCTGTTGTGATAGGGATACATAAAAAGCTCCTTTCAAAAGATCGAAGGCCGCAAAGAGGGGCCGCTTGCTGAAAACAGCAAAGAGCGGTACAATGGAAAGCGGCGGCAGGCGTTTTTGGAACGAGGGCCGCCCCCGGAATTTAAACTGAAAGCAAAAAAGGAGGCGGCCCGATGACCGAGGTGGTGGCGGCTGTGATCGAGCGGGAGGGCCGGGTTTTGATCTGCCAGCGGCCCGCCCACAAGGCCCGGGGCCTGTTGTGGGAGTTTGCGGGCGGCAAGGTGGAGCCGGGCGAAACCAAGGCCCAGGCGCTGGCGCGGGAATGCCGCGAGGAGCTGGGGATCACCGTGGAGCCGGGCGAGGTGTTTTTGGAAGTGACCCACGCCTACCCGGACCTGACCGTGCACCTGACCGTGCTGCGGGCCGGCCTTGCGGAGGGCGAGCCGCAGCTGCTGGAGCACGCTGAACTGCGGTGGGTCACGGCCGCCGAGCTGCCGGGCTTTGCCTTTTGCCCGGCGGACGGGGCGATCGTTCAAAAGCTGCGGCAGGGGTAACGCGCGGAAAGCACGCCTGCCGCCGCGAGCAGGCGGCTGCCCGCCCCAAAACGCGGCGAAAAACAAGGAGAAACAGATGGAGATCGCGGTTTTATCGGATATCCACGGCAACCACATTGCCCTGGAACGCTGCCTGGGCTACGCCCTTGCCCGGGGCGCCGACACCTTTTTTATCCTGGGGGACAATGTGGGCGAGCTGGCGTACCCACAAAAAACGCTGGACGCGCTTTACGGGCTGAAAGCCCGCCACGATTGTTATTTTGTGCAGGGAAACCGGGAACAGTACTTTTTGGAGTATCGCAAGCGGGGCGCGGCCGGCTGGCAGAGCGGGAATTCCCTGACCGGCACCCTATGGTATGTGGACAGGGCGCTGCGCCGGAGGGACCTGGAGTTTTTTGCCGCGATGCCGCCCGCGCGGCAGATGGAATTTTGCGGGCTGCCGCCCGTGACCCTGTGCCACGGCTCGCCGGAAAAGGTGAACGGCAAGCTGCTGGCCGGGGACGCGGAGAGCCTGGAGGTGCTGGCGCGCAGCAAGACCCCCTTGGTTTTGTGCGGGCACACCCACGTGCAGGGCAGGATCGAGCACAGCGGGCGGACGGCGCTGAACCCGGGCGCGGTGGGCGTGCCGCTTTTCAGCGGCGGCAAAGCGCAGTTTCTGCTGCTGCACGGCGGGGCAGGGCGATGGGAAGAGGAGTTCGTGAGCCTGGAATACGATGTGGAGCGCGCCATTGAAGAGCTGTATGAAGAAGGATTGCAGGAGCATGCGCCCTGGTGGACCGCCATTACGGTGAGCCTTTTGCGCGGCAAGGATGTGCCCCATGGAAGGGTGCTGGCAAGGGCGATGGAGCTTTGCCGCGGCGGGCAGGGCGGCTGCCGCTGGCCGGAGGTGCCTGAGGAGTATATGGAACGCGCCGTGACCGAGCTTATAGGCGCAAAGGAGGGCGAAGAGGCCCGGCAAAAAAGCTGAAAAAGACAAAATAAAAGTTCCCCCAAAGCGCAGATTTTTTGCGTTTTTGGGGGCTTTTTTGTGCGCTTGCAAGAGGGGGATTTGCTGTGCGCCCCAAAACCCGTTTGTGGACGTTTTGTTCAATTTGATGCATAAAAAGGCAAAAATAGCCAGCCAATAGTGGATTATTGTCTAACTTTTGTGTACTTTTGTAACAATTTCCGTCGCTTTGACAAAAATTTAATGGGCGGAATAGGGCAAGCCTCCAAACTTTTTGAAAGCCCCTTGCGGCGGTTTTTTGAATATGATAAACTTTCGTCAATGAATTAGTTAATCCACTGGACAAACAAATTGAAGCCGGACAAGACAGACGCTTGGAGCGGCAAAAACAATTCACAACAGGCGGCCGGGGGCCGGGGAGGGAAAAGGATGGAGCTGGTCAACCAACAAATGATCCGCGCGGGCAACCTGAAGCAGATCTATCATTTAATCGATCAGAACCTGAGCATTTCCCGGGCAAAGCTGGCCAAGATCACAAAGCTGAGCAAGACGACGGTCTCTTCCCTGGTGGACGAGCTGATCGCGGGGGGCTATGTGGTGGACTGCGGAACCGGCGACACCCCGGGCCAGGGCCGCAAGCCCAACATCCTGCATGTGAACGGGAAGGAAAACCTGGTGGGGGTGATCAGCTGGCGGCGCGCGCGGCTGGACATTGCCCTGGTGCGGGCGGACAGCCAGGTGGTGCTGCGGGAGCAGGTGCCGCTGACCGAGGGCGAGGACGGGGTGGAAAAAATCCTGCGCGCCTTTTTTGAGATGGTGCTGCCGGCGGTGGGCCGCGCCCGCCTGATGGGTGTGTGCATCGTGGTGCCCGGCATTGTGGACAGCGAGCAAAAGCGCATCCTTTCCACCGTGATCGGGGTGAGCATGCAGGACCCGGCGGTGGAGCGGCTGGCCGAGGGCCTGCGGGACTACCCGCTGTGTATTTTGAACGACACCGCGTGCTTTGCCTATGCGGAGAGCACCTTCACCCGGATCCAGGAACCGTTTTTTGCCTACATCAATGTGAGCAAGGGCGTGGGCGCCTGCCTGTTTGCAGAGGGAAAAATGCTGCGGGGCGCGGGGGCGATGGCCACCCAGTTCGGGCATTTTTCCATTGACCGGAGCGGGCCGGAATGCCCCTGCGGAAACCGGGGGTGCCTGGAGCGCATCGTGGGGGAAAACGCCCTGGCAGAGCGGGCCGCCGCCTGCGGTCTGGACACCGAGCTGTGGGGCGGCCGGCGGCTTTTGTACAGCGATGTGGGCCGCCTTGCCCAGGGGGGCAACCCCTTTGCACGCCAGGTGATCCGGGAGCTGGCAAGGGATCTTGCCTATGGCATCAGCAACCTGATCAGCGTGTTCAACCCGGCGCTCATTATCATTGGAGGCACGGGGGTAAACCTGGGGCCGGCGTTTTTGAGCGACATCCGCGCGGCGCTGGCCCACATGGGCTTTCAGGAGTTCGTGAGCCGCGTGGAGCTGCGGTACAGCCAGCTGGGGCTGGATTCGGAGCTGACCGGCGCGGCCCAGTATTTTATCGATCACCACTACGATTTTATGGGCCGGCAGCGCGGGCAGCTGTTCCTGCGGTGAAGCGCCCCAGAGCGGAAAGGCGGTATGAAAGATGGAAAAACGGATCGTTGGCGTGAATTCAAACTGCTACCACGGCTACACCCTTGAACAGGCGCTGGACAGCATTGCGGGGGCCGGCTTTCACTATGTGGAGCTGACCGCCACCAAGGGCTGGACCGAGCACGTGTTCCCGGATCAGAGCTTTGAGCGGCTGTGCGGGATGAAGGACCGGATGGAGCGGCTGGGGCTTGTGCCCTTTTCCATGAGCGGCCACTGCAACCTGATGGACACCGCCCGCCTGCCGGACTTTGTGATGAACATGCGGCTGGCAAACTTTTTTGGGTGCGATTACATTGTTTCCTCCATCGGCGAGGCGCACCTTGCAGACCAGGCCACCGCGGGCAATGAGCTGCTGGCGGAGAACATCCGCGGGCTTGTGCCGAGCCTGGAAAAATACGGCCTGACCCTGGTGCTGGAACTGCACGGCGAGCACGCCACGGGCAGCGTGATGAAAGAGATCGTGCGGCTGGTGGGCAGCGAGCGGGTAAAGATCAACTACGACACCGCCAACTGCGTTTTTTACGGCGGCGTGGACGCCGCGGAGGATGTGGACACCTGCATGGCCGACATCGCCTACCTGCACCTGAAGGACAAGGCGGGGGCGCGCAGCGCCTGGGACTTCCCCGCCCTGGGCCAGGGCTATGTGGACTTTGAGACCATTTTTAAAAAGCTGGAGGCCGCGCAGAACAACGCGCCGTTCAGCGTGGAGATCGAGTTCACCCAGGCCGGGCCGAAAGACCTGGCCGAGATCGACGCCGCGGTGCGCGCCTCGGCCGAATACCTTACGGCCCACGGCTTTGCGCTGTGAGGCCCGGCCCGCACGGCGGGCCGCCGAATGCTTTGCTTCCGGCGCGGGGGCACGCCCCGCGCAGAAGATACACTTTTTAGGAGGGAAACACCAAATGAAAAAGATCCTTGCACTGGCCATGGCTGCCGCCCTGGCGCTGAGCCTGGCCGCCTGCGGCGGCGGAGCTTCGTCCGCCCCCGCGTCCACCCCGGCCTCCCAGCCCGCGTCCGCCCCGGCATCCGCGCCGGACAGCACGCCGGCTTCGGACCTGACCTTCGGCTATATCGCCTACGATATGTCGGACATCTGGAACGAGTATTCCGCCCGCGCCTTTGAGTACGCGGCCGAGCAGAACGGCGTGAAGACCGTTGTGCTGGACTCCAAGAACAGCCTGGAAGAATCCATCACCGCCATGGAATCCCTGATCCAGCAGGGTGTGGACGGCATCTCGATCTTCCCCATCTCCACCGAGCAGGGCGCCCAGCTGGTAAAGATGGCCAACGAGGCCGGCATCCCTGTGACCGTTGAGAACTTTGCCATGGACGGCCTGGACGACCCGGGCGACTACATTGCCTCTGTGGCCTGCGAGTACGACAAGATCGGCGAGGCCGCCATCAAGTGGATCGCGGAGCAGAAAGAGGGCGCCAAGATCTTCTTCTGCGCCGGCCAGGAGGGCGCCGGTGTGTACGAGAAGTATCAGGAGGGCGTGGACCGCGCCCTGGCCGAGCTGGGCGACAAGGTGGAGATCGTTTCCACCCTGCACGCCGACTGGCTGACCGACAAAGCCTACAACGTGACCACCGACCTGATCAGCTCGGGCACCGAGTTTGACTACATCTTTGCCAACAACGACATGATGGCCCAGGGCTGCTACCAGGCCCTGAAGGACGCCGGCAAAGAGGCGCCCATCGTTTCCACCGGCGGTTCCCCGGACGGCTACCAGATGCTGGAGGACGGCGTTGAGGCCGCCAACATGACCGCTCCCGTGTCCATCCAGGGCGTGAAGACCTTCCTGAACCTGTACAACAAGGTCGCGCTGGGCCAGGACCCCGCCGAGAAGTTCACCGCGCTGCCGGTTATCCCCGTGTCGGCTGACGACACCAGCAGCTACATTGCCTGGGACAACTACGCCGCTGCTTACGACTACCTGAGCAAGAACTGAGCACTTGAACAGCTGAACGCATTTTTGTGACCCGCCGGCCGGCCGCGGCAAGGGGGAAAGGGCCCTTTGCCCGCCTCTGCGCCGGGCTGCCGGCGGGGTTTTATTGCGGCGGACAGCGGCGCGCCAAAGCCGCGGCTGCCGCCGAAAGACACCTGTGCCGCACCCGTTAAAGCGGGCGGCGCGGCAAACGAATACCGATTGGACGGGGAAGGTGAGAGCAGCCATGACGATGGACTATGGGAACCAGCGGCCGGTGATCTCGATGCGGGACATCACCAAGGAGTTCTCCGGCGTGTGGGCGCTGTCCGGCATCACGTTCGACGTTTATGCCGGCGAGGTGCACTGCCTCGTGGGCGAGAACGGCGCCGGAAAATCCACTTTGATGAAGGTGCTGTCGGGCGCGTATACGCCCACGGCGGGCGCCATTCAGGTGGACGACAAGGTTTATGAGAAACTGGATCCCAATCTCTCGAAGGAGCTGGGGATCAACATTGTGTACCAGGAAAACGACCTGGTGCCCAGCATGGATGTGGTGGAAAACATTTATGTGGGCAGTGAAAAAACAAAGGGGTTCGGCCTGATTGACCGAAAAGCGATGGCGGCCGAAACCCAAAAGCAGATGGACGAGCTGGGCATCAGCCTGCCGCTGGGCACCAGGATCGAGAATCTCTCGGTGTCGGACCAGCAGTTCGTGAAAATACTGAAGGCGCTTTCGGTGCAGCCCAGGGTGCTGATTATGGACGAGCCCACCTCCATGTTCAATGTGGAGGACGCGGCCAAGGTGCTGGAACTGACCAAGAGGATCACGGAAAAGGGCATCGGCATCATTTATATCTCGCACTTTTTGAACGAGGTGGTGCAGATCGCCGACCGCATTACCGTCATCCGCGACGGCGCGGTGGTCCGTACATATACAAATGAAAACCGCGACACCCCCATTACCACCATCACCCAGGACATGGTGGGCCGGCCGGTGGACATGTTTTACGACAAGGAGCGGCACCCTGTGGGCGAGGTGATGCTGGAGGTGAAGGACCTGCAGCTGACCAAGGACAGCCCGAAGATCAGCTTTTCGGTGCGCCGGGGCGAGATCGTGGGCTTTTCGGGCATGGTGGGTTCGGGCCGCACCGAGATGGTGCGCGCACTGGTGGGCGCGGACCCCTGCCACGCAAAGCAGGTGCTGGTGAACGGCAGGGAGGTGCAGATCAAAAGCCCGGCCGACAGCATCCGGGCGGGGTTTGCCTTTATCACCGAGGACCGGCAGAAGCTGGGGCTGATCCTGCACGCGAGCGTGGTGGAGAACGCCACCATTCTGGGGCTGCGGGAAAAGATCAAGGGCTTTTTTGTGAACGTGAAAAAGTTCCCGCCCCTGATCGAGCCGCTGGTGCACAAGCTGCGCATCAAGACCCCCAGCGTGTGGACCGAGGCGGTGTACCTTTCGGGCGGCAACCAGCAAAAGGTGGTGCTGGCCAAATGGCTGTACGCCGAACAGGAGATTTACATTTTTGACGAGCCCACCCGCGGCATCGACGTGAACGCCAAGGCGGAGTTTTACAAGCAGATGAGCGAGCTGACAAAGCAGGGCAAGTGCATCCTTATGATCAGCTCGGACATGCCGGAGCTGATCAGCATGAGCGACCGGGTGCTGGTGGTGCGGGACGGCGCCATCGACTGTGAGCTGACCGGAGAGCAGATCAATGAGCAGGAGATCATCAAACAAGCGTTAGGAGTGAAGAAAAATGGCAGATAAGAAGCCTTCCCTGGCAAAAAAGCTGCTGCGGGACCAGCGCACGCTGCTTGCCATCGTGATCGTGGCCATTGTGGTCATCGTTTCGTTCATCAACCCCAAGTTCATCGGGATCGGCAACATCATCACCATCTTCCAGCAGATCAGCGTGCTGGGCATTTTGACCATGGCCATGAGCATGCTGCTGATCTCGGGCGGGATCGACCTTTCCATCGGCAACATCATGGTGCTGAGCGCCGTGGTGATGTATGTGGCGCTGGATAACGGCATGCCCACGGCGGTGGCTGTGCTGGGCGGGCTGCTGACCGGCGCCGCCTGCGGGCTGCTGAACGGCGCGATCATTGCCAAGAGCAAGTGCATCCCGCTGGTGATCACCCTGGGCTCCAGCAAGGTGTTCTACGGCATTGCGCTCACCATCTCGGGCGGGCGGATCATGAACTTCGGCGGCGTGTTCAACGGGCTGAAGACCAAGATCTTCGGGCTGTTCCCGGTGATGCTTCTGGTGCTGCTGGCCATGACCCTGCTGGCTTTCTGCATGATGAATTACACCAAGTTCGGCCGGCGGGTGGTGGCCCTGGGCGGCAACGAGAAGAACGCCTTTCTCTCGGGCATCAATGTGACGCGGTACAAAATGGCGGTGTATGCCATTTCGGGCGTGTTCTGCGCCATTGCCAGCATCATCTTTGTGGCCCGCATCGACTCGGTCACCTCCAACGCGGGCACCAACTACGAGACCAACGCACTGGCGGCCGCCATCATTGGCGGCGTGACCTTTGACGGCGGCAAGGGCACCATCGGGGGCGCCTTTTTGGGCTGCCTGCTGATGGGCGTGATCAGCAACGCCATGAACATTCTGGGTGTGGACAACAACGTGCAGACCATTGTGACCGGCGTGATCATTGTTGCGGCGGTGGTGCTGAGCAACCTGAACAACCTGAAAAAGAAATAAGCGCCCGAAAAGGAGTGGAACGTTTGGTACGAGTAGCGATCATCGGGGCGGGATTTATGGGCAGGACCCATCTCGCCGCCTATAAGACCATGGACAACGCACAGGTCACCGCCGTGTGCGATCTGAACGAGGAACAGGGCCGGGCGCTTGCGGCCGAGGCCGGCTGCGCCTGGTACGGGGACGGCGGGGCCATGCTGGCCGAAGCCGGGGTGGACGTGGTGGACATCTGCCTGCCCACCTTTTTGCACGAGCAGTATGCGCTGCTGGCCGCCGCCCATAAAAAACACATCCTGTGCGAAAAACCGGTCACGCTGGACCTTGTGTCCTTTGACCGGATGGCGGGCGCCGCCGAACAGGCGGGGGTCCAGTTTGCGGTGGGCCAGGCCATCCGCTTTTGGCCCGAGTATGTAAAGGCAAAGGAGCTGTACGACGCGGGCGCGTTCGGCAGGGTGAAATATGCCCGGGCCAGCCGCCTTTCGGTGCACCCGGCCTGGAGCGAGTGGTACCGCCGCCCGGAAAACAGCGGCGGAGGCCTGTTCGACCTGCACCTGCACGATGTGGACTACCTGTGCTGCTTGTTCGGCCGGGTAAAGACCGTGTATGCGGTGGGCCAGAAAAACGATGTGGGCTGCTGGAACCATGTGGCGTCGTCGCTGAGTTTTGAAAACGGGGTGAAGGCGGTGGCCGAGGGCGTGATCGAGATGCCCCAGGGCTTCCCCTTTACCATGGAGCTGACCATTGCGGGCGAAGAGCAGGGCATGAACTACCGCATGCGGGCGGGCCGCAACCTGGAGGACGTGGCCAGCGCCGTGCGGGAGAGCTGGCTGTACGGCGTGGGTGAGGAGGCGCAGCCCATCGAGATCGACCCCTACGACGCCTACACCGCCGAGCTGACGTATTTTGTGAACTGCATCGACGCGGGCCGGCCCATCACCGCCATCACGCCCGCCGAGGCGCGGCATGTGCTGCGGGTGATCCTGAGCATCCAGCAGTCGCTGGAGACGGGGCGGCCGGTGGAACTGTAAAAAGAGCCGCAGCAAAACACAAGCGGATGGAAACGCAGAAAAGGAGGGCGCTTGCATGAAACAGGGGATCAGCCTGTTTTCCTTTGCGGAGGATGTGAATCTGAAATGGGCGTTTGAGCATGCCAAAAAGGCCGGGTACGACGGGGTGGAGCCGGTGCTGGGCGAGCACGGCTACCTGACCCCGGCCACCCCGGAGCGGGAGATCCTGGCCATGCGCCGCATGGCCGGGGAGATGGGCCTTGCCATTCCCAGCGTGGGGGTGTGGAGCCTGTGGGAGCACAACCTTGTGTCTGACAGCGAGGCCACAAGGCGGAAGGCCTTTTCGATTGTGCAAAAGCAGATCGAGGCCGCGCACCTGCTGGAGGCCGACACCATTCTGGTGGTGCCGGGCTATGTGGGGTGCGAGTTTGCATCAAAGCCGGAAAAGATCCGCTACGACATAGCCTACCAGCGCAGCCAGGAAGCCCTGGCGCGCCTGGCGCCCGAGGCGGCGGCCGCAAAGGTGGCCATTGGCATTGAGAACGTTTGGAACCGCTTTTTGCTCTCGCCGCTGGAAACCGCGCGCTTTCTGGACGAGATCGGTTCGCCCTGGGTGGGCATGTACCTGGACGTGGGCAACACGGTGTACATCGGCTACCCGGAGCAGTGGGTGGAGATTTTAGGAAAACGCATCAAGAAGCTGCACATGTGCGATTACCGGTTTGACCAGGCGGGCGTGGGCGCCTTTGTGGATCTGTTTGCCGGGGACGTGGATTTTCAGGCGGTGGCAAAGGCGGTGGCCGCCATCGGCTACGACGACTACATCACCCTGGAAATGCTGCCCAATTACAAGAGCTGCCCCGAGCTGAGCCTGTATTCCAACAAGCACGGCATGGACCGCATTGCGCGGCTGATCGCAGAGGCCAGATAAAAAACATTCATTATAAAAGGAGCCGGGGTTTCCCGGCTCCTTTTATAATGAATGGAAAGAACTTACCCTGCATGAAATACTTGATTTTCAAATTCGGTATAATGAGGAATACCGGACCAGTAGTCCTCTTTTCGGATCAATGCATAATGGGGGCATAACATAACGTTTTTTATCGGGATACCGTCGGGCGTGAAGTCATCATACGTTACCTCCAGATCTTTTAACGAAACCATATAGTACTCGCCGGCATCGGAAATGATTTGAACGGGAGAATCCCCGTCGGTGAGCTTCTGCGCCCGAAGCTCACCTGTTTCCAGATCAACCGCAAACCGTTCGTAGCGGTTTTTCTGGAGGTTATAGGCCTGAACAAAAAAGAACCCATCCACCACATGCTGCCCCAGCTGCAGTTCATCAAACAGCAATGGATCGGGCACAACGGAGGCGGTGACCTGCCGGGTTGTTGCCGCGAGCGGATCATATTCATACAGAGCAACGCTGCCGAAGTTGAGAAACAGCAATTTCCCCCCGGCCATGAAAAATTGTTTTTGGTTCAGATCGAAAGGCAGCGGCTTTATTGCGCCTTCCGCAGGGTCGAACAGCAGGAGAGCAGAGGGCGGAGAATCGGGTAAGGCGGTGCAGAGCAGGAGTTGTGTGCCGGCAGAGCCCAAAAGAAAAACAGGCACATCAGGCTCAAACGAATAGAGCTCATCAAGAGCGCCTTTTTCAAAATTTGTGGAAAGTAACTTGTATTGAGAAGTGTTGTCTTTGTTTGTGGAATGTGCCAGAAAGATAAAATTTCCCGCAGCACCCACCATGGGGCTTGTGAGGGCGGGCTTTAAAGCCGCCGGCAGAGAAATTGCCGCCCGGTTTTGACCGTTTGGGTCCATGCGCAGCAGATAGCCTTTGCCTCCCTCCTGCCCGGTTCTCAGAAGGGGGCTGTTGGGTGCTTTTAAAATATAGAGATACTCGCCATCGTTCAAAGGGAATACCCCGCCCATTGCGAATTCCAGATAGCTGGTATCGGAAGTGTCCTTGTGGTTTGAGTTTACCTGATTGGAAAGGTAAATCGTTTGCCGGGCGGCATAATCGTAATAAATGATGTTGGCGCTTCCATCGTGATTTAAGAAGACGTCATAAAATCCATCAGGAGCCGGGGCGCCGCTTGAAAAGAGCAAACCATCCGGAGAGGTGAGCATTTTTAAAGAGGGAACTTTTGCGGAAGGGGCGGGCTGCACCGCCTCAGAGGAAGATGCGGTTTGAGAGGAAAAAGAATGTGTGGGCGCCTGGCTGCAGGAAGGCAGGGCAAGGCATAATGTCAAGATCAGAAGCAGGCAGCAATTGTTTTTCATGATTGGCAGACCCTTTTAAAATGAAAGTGTTCCGAATGCTGTTTTTGGATTCCTGACCACTCTCGGCTTGATCTTATTGAAACATTTCCGCCGGGACAAAGCAAGGGCTTTCCCAAAATTGATCCTTGCGGGCAAGGGGGCACCAGGGCTGTGCACCGGCTTGGGGAAAAAGGAATACGGGGTCTTGCCGGCGGCTGTATAAAACAAAAACACGCCTGGGCATTTTGCCCAGGCGTGTTTTTGAGCATAAAAAGCAGCGCCGTTACAGCAGGTGCACCGCCACGATCAGGCCCGCGAACACGATGGAGACCATGCTGGTGAGCTTGATGAGGATGTTGATGGAGGGGCCGGAGGTGTCTTTAAAGGGATCGCCCACGGTGTCGCCCACCACGGCGGCCTTGTGGCAGTCGCTGCCCTTGCCGCCGTGCTTGCCGCCCTCGATGTACTTTTTGGCGTTGTCCCACGCGCCGCCGGAGTTCGCCATCATGACGGCCAGAACAAAGCCGGTGACGGTGGTGCCGGCCAGCAGGCCCGCCACACCGTTCACGCCCAGCAGCAGGCCCACCAGGATGGGCACGATCACCGCGATGAGGGCAGGGGCCAGCATGAGCTTTTGCGCGCTGCGGGTGCACATGTCCACACAGGCGGCGTAGTCCGGCTCGGCTTTGCCCTCCATCAGGCCCACGATGCTCTTGAACTGGCGGCGGACCTCCACCACAATGCTTTGGGCGGCCTTGCCCACCGCGTCCATGGTGAGGGCCGCGAACAGGAAGGGCAGCATGCCGCCGATGAACAGGCCGATCAGGGTGGTGGGGTTGGTGATGGAGAGGTCCAGCACCATATCGGGCCGGATCTGGTGCACCTTGTCGATGTAGCTGGCGATCAGGGCCAGCGCGGTGAGCGCCGCCGAGCCGATGGCAAAGCCCTTGCCGGTGGCCGCCGTGGTGTTGCCCAGGGAATCCAGCGCGTCGGTGCGCTGGCGGACCTCGGCGGGCATGTGGGTCATCTCGGCAATGCCGCCCGCGTTATCGGCAATGGGGCCGTAAGCGTCGGTGGCGAGGGTGATGCCAAGGGTGCTCAGCATGCCCACGGCGGAAACGCCCACGCCGTACAGGCCCATGTTGAAATCGGCCGAGCCGCCCGCGCAGAAGTAGCTCACGAGAACCGAAATGCCCACGATCACCACAGGAGCCACGGTGGACAGCATGCCCAGCGACAGGCCGCTGATGATCACGGTGGCGCTGCCGGTCTCGCTGGAGGAGGCCAGCTTCTGGGTGGGTTTATAGGTATCGGAGGTGTAATATTCGGTGATGGCGCCGATGGCCACGCCCGCCACCAGGCCGCTGATCACGGCGATGAACACACCGGTGGCGTGCTCGGCGGGAAGCAGGGCGTGCACCGCAAACCAGGCGCACACCGCGATCAGCGCGCTGCTGATGTAGGTGCCGGTGCGCAGGGCGGTGAGCAGGTTTTTCTGGCTGGCGCCCTCTTTGGTCTTTACGAAGAAGGAGCCCGCAATGCTGCAGACCACACCCAGCGCCGCCAGCAGCATGGGCACGCCCACGCCGTTGATGCCAAAGCCCGCGGCCACGGCCAGCGCGCTGGTGGAAACGATGGAGCCCACGTAGGATTCGTACAGGTCGGCGCCCATGCCGGCCACGTCGCCCACGTTATCGCCCACATTGTCGGCGATGACGGCGGGGTTGCGGGGGTCGTCTTCGGGGATGCCGGCCTCCACCTTGCCCACCAGGTCGGCGCCCACGTCGGCCGCTTTGGTGAAAATGCCGCCGCCCACGCGGGCGAACAGCGCCATGCTGGAAGCGCCCATGCCGAAGGTAAGCATGTTGCTGGTGATGTTCTGGATCAGAAGATCGGCGGTGGCCACAGGGGCCACTGTGGTGTACCAGAACTTGAGGAAAAAGTACCAGATGGAAAGGTCCAGAAGGCCCAGGCCCACCACGGTGAAGCCCATGACGCTGCCCGCGGAAAACGCCACCCGCAGGCCCTTGTTCAGGCTGTTCTGGGCGGCGTTGGCGGTGCGGCAGTTGGCCATGGTGGCCGTTTTCATGCCGATGAAGCCGGACAGGCCGCTGAAAAAGCCGCCTGTGATAAAGGCAAACGGGGTGAAAAAGCTTAAAAAGCCCGCGGCAGCCATGGCCAGCAGCACGCAGAACACCACCGCAAAGAAGATGCCCACGCCCTTATACTGGCGTTTTAAGTAAGCGGTGGCGCCGTTGCTCACAGCACCCGAGATCTTTGCCATTTCCGGGGTGCCCACGGGCTGCTTTTTGACCCGCGCGAACATCACGGCCGCAAAGACCAGCGCGATCACAGAACCCAGCGCCACAAAATACATTGCATACATTGCGTTCATTCGAATTGTTCCCTCCTTCTAAATACCAAGAGGAAGCAAAGCCCGGCGCAGGGCCGCGAAACGGCAGCGCCGCCCTGCACATCGGGCTTTTTTCCTCATCGTAATTTTCATTATAGACCCGCCGCATGCCAACGGCAAGAGGATTTGTAAAATTGTGTGCATTGTTTGTATAATCGGCTGGATTTTGTTCCAAAATGCTGAAATTTTCCATCAATCCGTGGAAATTCAGAAACTTTTAACACCCCAGCCACGGGTTGTGCTATGATATGGATACCATAATATAGTATAGTAAAGTGCAAAATCAGAACCAAAAAGGGGGCGGAATTCATGACAAAAGGCCTTGTGCTGGCGGGCGGCGGCGCCCGGGGAAGCTATCAGGTGGGGGTGTATAAGGCGCTGCGGGAGCTGGGATGGAACCCCGGCGTGATCACGGGAACCTCGGTGGGCTGCCTGAACGGCGCGCTGTTTGCCCTGGACCAGTGGGAGCTGGCGCGGGACATGTGGCTGACCATTGACGACGGCCAGGTGATGCTGCGCCCGGAAAACGGCACCGGCACCGAGCTGACCGCCTTTTTGGAAAACGTGGTGAAAAACGGCGGCATGGACGTGACCCCGCTGGAGCAGACCGTCTGCCGCGCGGTGGACGAGGCCGCCCTGCGCGCCGCCCCGGTGCGCTACGGGCTGGTGACCGTGAATAAGCGCACCCTGCGCCCCCTGGAGCTGCCGCTGGAGGAGATCCCGGAGGGGCGGCTGGTGGATTATATGCTTGCCTCGGCAGCCTGTTTCCCCGCGTTCCGGCCCCGGGCCATCGACGGGGAGGAGTTCATTGACGGCGGCTATGCAGACAATATGCCCTTAGGGCTTGCGGCCCGCATGGGCGCGGAAGAACTGCTGGCGGTGGATGTGGACGGGGTGGGCATCACCCGCCCGAACCTGACCGGGCTGCCCACCACCTACGTGCGCAGCCACTGGGAGCTGGGCAGCATTCTGGTGTTTCAGCCGGAAACGGCAAAGCGCAACATGGCCCTGGGCTACCAGGACTGCCACCGCGCCTTCGGCAAGGTGCTGGGGGCCGCCTACGCCCTGCGGGCGGGCGAGGAAAAGGCGCTGGCCGTGGGGTTTGCCCGGCCCTACGCGCGGCTGCTGAAGGACGCCATTTCGCGCAACCCCGCGCTGGCGCTGGCCGAGGGGGCGGCGGTGCTGCCCATGGAGGGGCTGCAGGCGGCGGGGGCGGAAAAGGCCCTTGCCCCGCTGGAACGCGCCTGCGAGCTGGCGGGGGTGGACCCGGTGGGAGTGTACACGGCCCGGGAGCTGTTTGGGGCGTTTTTGGAGGCCTCGGAGCCGGCGGGGGCGGAGCGCTTTGCGCCCCTGCTGCGCGAGGACGCCGGGCTGTGCCTGAAGGAGACGGCGCTGGCCGCCGCAGCGCCCGGGGAGTTTTTGCAGGCCCTGGTGCGCGCCGCCCTGTTGGCCGCAGAGTAAAGAAAAAGGTCTTTGCAGACCGCTTGCCGCATACATTGAAGGACGGATTGAAAGGCGGGTGGAAGAGAAAACATGCAGGTCTATAAAGGGGTGAGCGCTTCGCCCGGGCTGGTGATGGGGCCGATCTACCGGATCCATCACAGCGGGGCCGGGCTGGGGCGCATCGTGGAGCTGCCGGTGCGGGAGCAGGCCCTGTTCGACGCGGCGGTGGTGCTGGCGAAGGACGAGCTTCGGCAGCTGGAAGAGGCTGCCGAGGGCGAGGACCGGGACATCATCCTGTTCCAGCGCGTGATGCTGGACGACCCTGCCCTGAACAGGGAGGTGCAGGAATACATCGCCGCCGGCGCGGGCAGCGCCGCCGCCATGGAGCGGGCCGCCGCTATCTGCGCCAGGCGCATTGAATCGGTGGACGACGAGTACATACGCCAGCGCTCGGCCGACGTGCTGGACGCCTGCCGCCGGGTGGTGAACATCCTGGACGGAAGGCCCCGCACCCCGGTGCAGCTGGAGATGCCCAGCATCCTTGCGGGGGAGCGCATCTTCCCCAGCGACATTGTGTCGGTGGGGCGGGGCATGATCCTGGGGATCGCGGCGGCGGAGGGCAGCGTGCAGAGCCACGCCGCCATCATTGCCCGGACCATGGGCATCCCCGCGGTGGCCCAGCTGGGACCGGCCTTTTTGAACGAGGCGCCCCTGACCCGGGGCATCCTGGACGCGGACAACGGCCGCCTGGTGGTGGACCCGGACCGGGAGGCGGTGCGGGCGGCCCAGCGGCGGATCGTGAGCGGCGGCATTTTGAAAAAGCGCATGGGCGTTTTGAAGAGCCAGCCCTGCGTGACACTGGATGGGACCATCCTTTCGCTGCGGGCCAACTGCTCCTGCCCGGAGGACATTGAGATCGCCATGGAGGCCGGGGCCGAGGGGGTTGGCCTGCTGCGCAGCGAGTTCATGATCGCGGATGGGCGCATCCCCGGCGAGGAAGAGCAGTACTATTTTTACATCAGCTGTTTGCAGGCCGCGGGCGGCAAGCCGGTGACGGTGCGGACCTTTGACATCGGCTCGGACAAAACCGTGCGCGGGGTGAGCGAGCCCGCCCTGAACCCGGCGCTGGGGATGCGGGGCATCCGGATGAGCCTGGCGCGGCCCCAGATGTTTTTGGATCAGGTCTGCGCGCTGCTGCGTGCCGCGGCCAAGGGGCCCCTGCAGGTGATGTTCCCCATGATCACCTGCGCCGAGGACTGGCGGCTGACCATGGAGCTGGTGGACCGGGCCAAGGCCCAGTTGCGCCAGAGGGGCGTGCCCTTTCAGGAGGACACGGTGTTCGGCAGCATGATCGAGGTGCCCAGCGCGGCGCTGCTGGCCCCCGAGCTGGCGGCCCAGGGATGCGGGTTTTTCAGCATCGGCACCAACGACCTGACTCAGTACACCTATGCGGCGGACCGGCTGGACGGGCGATTTTCGGGATATTTTGCGGGCGAATCCACCGCGGTGCACCGGCTGATCGACCTGACGATCGCCGCGGCAAAGCAGGCGGGGCTGCCCGTGTGCGCCTGCGGGGTTTCGACCTCGGACCCGGGGCGGGCGGTGCGCTATGCCCGGCAGGGGGTGCGCATTTTGTCCATGGAGGCTTCCAGCATCCTGCCGGTGAAGGCCAAGCTGCTGGAAGCGGACCTGGCGGCGCCTGAGACCGCGCAGGGGTAGACCGAAAGGAAAAAAGAATGAAAATAGGCGTGATACAGGCCAGCTCGCAAAAGGAGAAAAACCGGCTTTTATATGAGTGCACAAAAAAGGCGGTGCAGGGCAAAGGCCATGAGGTGATCAATTTCGGGGTACAGGCCGGGGACGGCGCGGAGTACAGCTATGTGCAGGCGGCCCTTTTGATCTGCCTGCTGCTGGAGAGCAAAGCGGTGGACTTTGTGGTGACGGGCTGTTCCTCGGGCCAGGGTATGATGCTGGCCTGCAACAGCCTGCCCAGGGTGCTATGCGGGTACGCCCCCACCCCCGCCGACGCGTACCTGTTCGGGCGCATCAACGGGGGAAATGCACTGTCGGTGCCGCTGGGGCTGAACTTTGGGTGGGCCGGGGAAATAAACCTGCAGTACACCCTGAACGCGCTGTTTGAAGAACCCTTTGGCATGGGCTACCCCCCGCAGGACGCCGGCAGGAAGCAGACGGACACCCGGCTGCTGAAAAGCATCAACCGCGCGGCCAAGCGGGAGCTGGCCGATGCGCTGGCCCGCCTGGACCCTGGATTTGTGGAGAGCTGCCTGCAGTGGGAAAGGGTGCGGGACTTTATTTTGCAGCACGGCCGCTGTTCCGGCCTGGCGGAATGGCTGGGCGGCTAAAACAATAGCGGCGCCCTTGCGTCAACAAAAAATATCTTGCCGCGCCTATTATGGGGCTTCCAAGCTGCCGGATCATATTCCGGCGGCTTTTAATTTTGTAAAAACATCTCATTTTGTGCACTAATTTGAAAGAATTTGCGCATTACAAAAAATAATCTTCAAATTTGTGCATGATTTTGAATGAAAACGCTTGAATTTGATTATTTTGCGTGCTATAGTAGAGCCAGAACAGGAAAGGAAGTGGCGCGGATGTTGGCGGAGGAACGGTTTGCGGTGATTTTGGAGGTGTTGCAGCGGCGGCGGGCGGCCACGGTGGCCGAATTGGCCGAGGCGCTGGAAACCTCGGAGTCCACCATCCGGCGCGACCTGATTATCCTGGCCGAACAGGGTAAACTAAACAAGGTGCACGGGGGGGCAACCGCCTGCGACACCGCGTTCGACGCGGGCGAACCCGCCATGAGCGCCAAGGAACAGCTGAACGTGGAGCAGAAGGACCGCATCGCCCGCTGCGCGGCCGCGCAGGTGCAGGCGGACGACGTGGTGTTCCTGGACGCGGGGTCCACCACCCTGCGCATGCTGGAGTACCTGGAGCCCAGCGCCGCCACCTTTGTGACGAACGGCATCCTGCACGCCCAGCGGCTGGTGCAGAAGGGCATGAAGGCCTATGTGCTGGGCGGGCTGCTGAAGGTGGGCACCGAGGCCGTGGTGGGGGCCGCGGCCGTGCAGAGCCTTTGCGGCTACAACTTTACAAAGGCGTTCATCGGGATCAACGGGGTGGCGGTGGCCCAGGGCTACACCACCCCCGACCCGGAGGAGGCGCTGGTGAAGGCCACCGCCATGCGCCAGGCGTACATCAGCTACGTGCTGGCCGATTCCAGCAAGTTCGGCAGGGTCTCGGCGGCCACGGTGGCCCCGCTGGACCGGGCCTGCATCATCACCGACGCGCTGCCCGACAAGAGCTACGCAAAACACGCCATCATAAAGGAGGCAGAACCCCTATGATCTATACCGTCACCTTTAACCCGGCCCTGGACTACGTGGTGCGGCTGCCCGCGCTGGAGCTGGGGCGGGTGAACCGCACCGAGAGCGAGGAGGTGCAGCTGGGCGGCAAGGGCGTGAACGTGTCCTGCGTGCTGCGCCAGCTGGGGCAGGAGAGCGTGGCCCTGGGCTTTGTGGCGGGTTTTACCGGCAAGGCCATTGAGGACGGGCTGGCCCAAAGGGGCGTGCGCACCGAGTTTATCCGCCTGCCGGGAGGCTTGAGCCGCATCAACGTGAAGATCAAGGCGGCGGCAGAGACCGAGATCAACGGCCTGGGCCCGGCCATGGACGGCGCGGCGCTGGAGGCGCTGTGCAAAAAGCTGGACGGCCTGCGCCAGGGCGACGTGCTGGTGCTGGCGGGGAGCATCCCCCGCAGCCTGCCCGGCGATACCTATGAGAAGATCCTGGCGCGCCTGGAGAAAAAACAGGTGCTGTGCGTGGTGGACGCCACCCGCGAGCTGCTGGTGAACGTGCTGAAGTACCGGCCGTTTTTGATCAAGCCCAACGACCACGAGCTGGGCGAGATCTTTGGGCGGACCCTTTCGGGCGACGGGGAGGTGCGCCAGTGCGCGGAGGAATTGCAGCGGCGGGGCGCCCGCAACGTGCTGGTGAGCATGGCGGGCCGGGGCGCGCTGCTGCTGGACGAGCTGGGCGGGGTGCACCGGGTGGATGCCCACCGGGGCAGCGTGAAAAACTCGGTGGGAGCCGGGGATTCCATGGTGGCGGGCTTTTTGGCCGGCTATTTGACCACCCGGGACTACGCCTATGCCCTGCGGCTGGGCTCGGCCTGCGGCAGCGCCACCGCCTTTTCCGACGGGCTGGCCACCCGGGCCGAGATCGAAGCCCTGATGGGCGAGGATGTGTGAGCCAAAGCATACGCTTTTGTTTTTATATGTAACAGAGAGAGGAAGGGACCAAAACCATGCGCATTACCGATCTGCTGAACCCCCAAAGCGTCCGGCTGGGCGCGGCGGCAGCCGACAAAGCCGCCGCCATCGACACACTGATCGCCCTGCAGGAAAAGGGCGGCCATCTGGCCGACAAGGCCGCCTACAGGGAGGCGATCCTTGCCCGCGAGGGGCAGGGCAGCACCGCCATTGAGGCGGGCATCGCCGTGCCCCATGCAAAGAGCGAGGCGGTGAAGACCCCCGGCCTGGCGGCCATGACCCTGGCCGAAGGGGTGGACTACGGCGCGGCCGACAAGCAGCCGAGCGATCTGTTTTTCATGATTGCGGCCCCGCTGGACGGCAACCTGCACCTGGAGATCCTGAGCCGCCTGATGGTGCTGCTGATGGACCCCGGGTTTGCCGCAAAGCTGCGGGGGGCAAAGACCCCGGAGGCGTTCCTGGCGGCCATTGACGAGGCCGAGGCCGCAAAATACGGCGAGGAGTGCCTGCCCAGGGTGGAGCCGGCAAAGGCGGCGGCCCCGGCCCCCGCAGCCGCACAGGCGCAGGGCTACAGGATCCTGGCGGTCACCGCCTGCCCCACGGGCATCGCCCACACCTACATGGCCGCCGAGGCGCTGGAAAAGGCCGGCAAGGAGCTGGGCCTGCCTGTAAAGGCCGAGACCAACGGCTCGGGCGGCGCCAAAAATGTGCTGACGGCCGACGAGATTGCGGCGGCAGACGGCATTATCGTGGCCGCGGACAAGAACGTGGACACCGCGCGCTTCCACGGCAAGCCGGTGCTGTTCGTGCCGGTGAGCGACGGCATTCACAAGCCGGCCGAGCTGATCAAACAGATCGAGAGCGGCGCGGTGCCGGTGTACCGCAGCGAGGGCGGGCCCGCGGCGGCCGCGGCCCCGGTGAAGGAGAGCGCGGGGCGCCAGGTGTACAAACACCTGATGAACGGCGTATCCCACATGCTGCCCTTTGTGATCGGCGGCGGCATCCTGATCGCCCTGGCGTTTTTGCTGGACACCTTTGACCCCAGCAACGCCGCAAACTTTGGCATGGGCACCCCGGTGGCGGCGTTCTTTAAGACCATCGGCGGCGTGGCCTTCAACTTCATGCTGCCCATCCTGGCGGGCTACATTGCCATGAGCATTGCCGACCGGCCGGGCCTGGTGGTGGGCTTTGTGGGCGGCAGCATGGCTGCGGCGGGCACCAGCTTTGCCACCATCGCCGGCACGGCGGACCCGGTGGCCTCGGGCTTTTTGGGCGCGCTGCTGGCGGGCTTTGTGGGCGGCTACTTTATGCTGGGGCTGGAAAAGCTGTGCGACAAGCTGCCCAGGAGCCTGGAGGGCATCAAGCCCATTTTGATCTACCCGGTGGTGGGCGTGCTGTTTATGGGCCTGTTCATGTGCATTGTGGGCCCGGTGGTGGGCGCGCTGAACGTGGGGCTGATGAACCTGCTGGCCGGCCTTGGCGGCACCAGCAAGGTGCTGCTGGGCGCTGTGCTGGGCGGCATGATGAGCATCGACATGGGCGGCCCCTTCAACAAGGCGGCCTATGTGACCGGCACCGGCGCCATTGCCACCGCCCTGGCGGCGGGCGCTGCGCAGGGCGCGATTGAGTACCAGATGATGGCCAGCGTGATGGTGGGCGGCATGGTGCCCCCCATTGCCATTGCCCTGTGCACCACCTTCTTCAAGAAAAAATTCACCGCGGACGAGCGCAAATCCGGCATCGTGAACTATATCATGGGCCTGTGCTTCATCAGCGAGGGCGCGATCCCCTTTGCAGCCGCCGATCCCCTGCGGGTCATTCCCAGCTGCGTGGTGGGCAGCGCGGTGGCGGGCGCGCTTTCCATGGTGTTCGGCTGCGGCCTGATGGCCCCCCACGGCGGCATCTTTGTGTTCCCGGTGGTCACCAACGTGCTGGGTTATATCATCAGCCTGGCGGCGGGCAGCGCGGTGGGCATGGCCCTGCTGGCGGTGCTGAAAAAGAACAAGGAAGCCTGAGCTTAAAACAGAACGGCGGGGCCGTGCTGGCCCCGCCCCCAAAAGAATGGAGGAAAAACCAATGGTGAGCAAGGAAACCAAGATCGTGAACCCCATGGGCATGCACATGCGCCCGGCGGGCATGTTTGCCCAGGCAATGATGAAGTATGATTCGGATGTGACGCTGGTGTTTGGGGACAAGGAGGTCAACGCCAAGAGCATCATGAACCTGATGGCCGCCTGCATCAAGTGCGGCAGCGAGCTGGAGGTGCGGTGCAGCGGCCCGGACGAGGAGGCCGCGCTGGCCGAAGCGATCCGGCTGATCGAGAGCGGCCTGGGCGAGTGACAAGCCGGCGCGGCGCGCCGGGAGAGAAAGGGGCAGGGCAGCGATGCTGAAAGGAACGGGCGTTTCGGCCGGGGTGGGCCTGGGAAAGGCGCTGGTGCTGAAGGAACAGGAATTGGACTGGTCCGGTGTGAGATTTGCCGGCGAAACAGCGGAAAAGCAGCGCCTGGCGGCCGCAGCGGCTGCGGTGAGCGCCAAGCTGGATGCCATGGCCGCGGCCATGGCCGAGCAGGTGGGCGCCCATGCGGCCGAGATCCTGGCGGGGCAGAGCATGATGCTGGCCGACCCCTTTATGCAGGGCCAGATGGAGGAGAAGATCGCCGGGGGCGCCACCGCCGAGGCGGCGGTGGACGAGGTGTGCCAGAGCTTTATGCAGATGTTCGGCGCCATGGAGGACGAGCTGATGCGACAGCGGGCCACCGACATCGGCGACCTGCGCGCGCGGCTGCTCAAGACCCTGCTGGGCATTGAGGAGGCGGACCTGGCAAACGCCCCGGCGGGCAGCGTGCTGGTGGCCCGGGACTTTACCCCCAGCATGACCGTGGGCATCCGGCGGGAGAACGTGGCGGGTATTATCACCGAGGGGGGCGGCACCACCAGCCATTCGGCCATTCTGGCCCGGGCGCTGGAGATCCCTGCGGTGCTGGGCGTGCCCGGGGCGCTGGCGGCCATTGCCACCGGCCAGGCCATTGCGATGGACGGCGAGCGGGGCCACGTGTATGTGGAGCCGGACGAGCGCACCCGCAAGGACTACGAGGCCCGCAAAGCCGAATTTGAAGCCCAGCGCCAGCTGTTGAAGGAGTACATGGAGAAGCCCACCGTGACCGCGGAGGGCCGGCCGGTGGCGCTGTATGCCAACATCGGCAGCCCAAAGGACGCCGAGGCGGCGCTGGAAAAGGGCGCCGAGGGCGTGGGGCTGTTCCGCACTGAATTTTTGTTTATGGACCGGGCCGAGCTGCCCACCGAGGAGGAGCAGCTGGCCGCCTACCGGCAGGTGGCGACGCTGTTCGCGGGGAAAGAGGTGGTGATCCGCACCCTGGACGTGGGGGGCGACAAGGCCATCCCCTACCTGCACATGGAGCGGGAGGAAAACCCGTTTTTGGGGCACCGGGCCATCCGCTACTGCCTGGATGAGCCGGAGACCTACCTGGTGCAGCTGCGCGCGCTGCTGCGGGCCGGGGCGGACCACAAGAACGTCAAAATCATGCTGCCCCTGGTGACCGGCGTGGAGGAGCTGCGGGCGGCCAAGGCCCTGCTGGAGCGGGCCAAGCAGCAGCTGGCGGCCGAGGGCCTGCCCTATGACGCCGCCGCCCAGGTGGGTGTGATGATCGAAACCCCCGCCGCCGCCCTGGCGGCGGATATCCTGGCGGGCGAGGCGGCGTTTTTCAGCATTGGCACCAACGACCTGACCCAGTACACCCTGGCGGTGGACCGGGGAAACCCGGCAGTGGCAAAGCTGTACACCCCATTCCACCCGGCGGTGCTGCGCAGCATCCGGGGCGTGATTGAGGCGGGCCGGGCCGCGCACATTCCGGTGGGAATGTGCGGCGAGGCTGCCGCCGACCCGGCGCTGATCCCGCTGCTGCTGGCCTGGGGATTGGATGAATTCAGCGTGAGCCCCAGCGCGGTGCTTGCCACCCGGCGCATCATCAGCCTGTGGAGCACAGCGGACGCGGCCTTTGCCGCAGGCGAGGCCATGAAGCTTTCGGCCACCGAGAGCATTGTGGGGTGCCTGGAATCGCTGAAAAAGAGGTGAAACGGCCGCTTTTTCTGCGCGGCGCAGAGGATTTGCGGTGAAAAACAGAGAGGGCTGTTGCAGATGTATTTACATCCGCAACAGCCCATTTTTCTGCCTTTTAAAGGTTTGATAGGGGCGCATCTGCCGCCGCCCCTTTTTCTCATTGCCCGCCGGACGAAGCCGGTTAGGGGGCTGGCAGTGTATAAACAGTGGCGTTGATGTAGGCGGTGAGGATGCCGAAGATCACCGGGCCCAGGTAGAGATTGCTGGTGGAGTTATAGATTTTGCGGTTGATGATGGTACCGGAGATTCCCATGAGGATCATATAGGAGAGCATCATATAAGCTTTCCAGTTCCCAAATGGCCCGAAGCCCTGCCCGCTGACAGCCATATTTGTATAATACACGGCGACAACGACTGCCGTTCCCAGCACATTGCAGAGCACACAGATCAGGGTGTTGAGCCATTCGGGCATATTTTTGAAGCGGTTGCAGCCGTTCATGATAAGGGAGTTGATGCACCAATAGAGGATAAAGAACGGCGCATAGCAAAGGGCGATGCGCAGATGCGACCACTGGATGGTGCCCAGAGTCAGATCCACCACGCGGAAGTCCACCTTAAAGAAGTAATCGGCGAACCATACCACACTGCGGCAAAGGAGTACCACGCATATGCCCATCAAAATTGTGCGGCCTGCGTTGGGCACGCTGATCTTCACATGATAATCTGACAGCGTGGCCCCGTTCTTTTTATGGATGAGGAAGAAGAACAGGAAAAACATAGCCAGCAGGAACAGCGCACTGAACAACAGCCAGACAACATTGTTGTTGGCCACACCAAATACAAACACGCCGCTTGTGCCGCCCTGCCCGGTGAGGGAGAATATCTTGCTGGTCTGCTGCATCAGGATTGGTGACATGATGGGGGGCAAAAAACCGCCAATAAGGGAGGCCGCCACAAAGATAATCCAGTCTCTGGAGCTTTTGAGGCTGGAAGTGGGTTCTCCCACGGGATTTCTGAGAGCAGCGAACATCGGCAGATTCAGCAGGAGAATGGCCAGAGGAACCGTCATTGCAAGGATGGCCAGGAAGCCCAGCGCGGAGAACAACAAAAGACCAATATAATTCTGATTTGCAGGGTCGATGGGATTGGGGGCCTGCGCCGCCTGCATAAAAAAGCTCACGGTGTCGCGGATAAACATCGGGCTGATGATCCCCAAGGCATGCGTGGCATCCGAGGGGTTGTAAACAACGCGGGCGTTGTTTTCGGCAAAGCTGCCGTACGCATGGCCAATCTCCACCTTAACGCTGGGATCTGCCATATCCGCTTCGGAGAAGGTGCCGGGAACGCCCAGATTGATGAATTCCTTCATCTCGGCCTTTACGCTGAGATCACCGGGCCAATACCCCTCTACGGGCTGAAAACCGATGCGGGAATAGGGGTCGTAAAGGCCCGCCCCGAAGCCGACATTGACACCGGTGACGGCATCCGTGAAGGAAGAGGGGGGCGGTGCCAGAACAAGCGCGGCACAGAATTTGCGAACAAAGTTATCGGGGTCGTTGCGCTGAAGCTCACCATATTCATTCAGAACCACGACCGTATTGTTGCCGCCCTTTGAATACCCGCCGATGGCGATGCTTTCCTTATCAATATAGTCCAGATTATCATAGACGTAGTCGATAAGCTCGCTGAAGCCGAAGGTGGTGGAATTGCCCACGGCTTCATCCGAATGGCCGGCAGAAAGCAGGTCGGGCACAAATACCGCATAGCCGCGGCGTGACAATTCGTGTGCTACCGAACGCCAAATCTCCGCCGTATTGTCGTTGCCGGGACTGTAGATTACCGCGGGAACAGGGTTCTCCACGGAAGCACCCACGGGCCGGTATTCCAGGAAACGCACCGCATTGCCCTGGGGCGTGATAAATTTTAAATCTTTGACCTGGATATTGCCGCCGTCCGTCAGCATCTGATGTGTGCCGACCATACTGACAAAGCACAACGCCAGACTAATGAGCAGCGCTGCCAGGCACTTGCCGTTCAGGGATGCTTTTTTCATATCCTTCCGTTCTCCTTTTCACATATAATGGTGGATAAGCTGCGCAGCCGAACCATAGAGCACACAAAACGAAACTCCTGCTGTTTACCGCGGAAACCAATAAAATTTAAACGTTCAAATTACTTGTATTGTACTTTGACCTCACATATATGTCAATTTGCGCTTTCGTTTTACTTCGCTTTTGAACGTATTGCACAAAAACAGCTTTCCGGTTTGGGAGGCTTCCCTGTTGACACCGCGGATTTTTTTGGTAATCTTAATATATAGAGCATTTAAACGTTTATATGGAGTGAAACCATGAGTTCAAAAATAACGGATGTGGCGCGTATGGCCGGTGTGTCCATTGCAACGGTCTCGAATGTGATCAATGAGACGCGCCCCGTGCGCCCTGAAACGCAGCAGCGGGTGATGGCCGCCATTGAGGCACTGCAATACATACCCGACAGCACCGCCCGGCACTTTAAGGCGGGGCGAAAAAGCTCTATCGGGTTCATCGTGCCGGACATCCGCAATGCCTTTTTTTCTACGCTGATCAATTCCATCGAGGAAGTGCTGGAATGCAGCGGCTATGACCTTGTGATTGCCAACACCCACGAGAGCATCGAGCGGGAGACCGAAAGGCTGCTGCGGCTTTGTTCAGGGACTGTGGATGCGCTCATCATTGCAAGCTGCTTTGAGGACTATACAGAGCTTATCTCCCACATCCCCGCCAACTTCCCCTTTGTTTTGATCGACCGCCTGCCTGTTAACAGCCAATGCGACACCATACGGGCCGACTCTTACGCGGCCATCCTGGAGAGCATCGATTATCTTGTGGCACACGGCCACAAAAAGATTGGGATGCTGGCTTGGCAGGAAAGTTTGAGCACAACAAGGGAGCGCGTGGCAGCTTACCGGCACGCCGCGGCGAAATACGGCTTTGAGGAGCTAATCCGATATGTGGACATCGACAGTGAAGTATCCTACGCCGCTGAATATCTGATTGCTGAAAGCTGCACCGCTCTGTTGATCGGGAACAGCAAGCTGTATATTGACCTTATGGGCTTTCTGAACACTGTGGAGGACCGCCCTGCTGTGGTCTGTTTTTGTGATTCTCCGGAATACAAGCATCTTTTCCGTGGGCTGCCCATGATCAAGCAGCCCACCCAGGAAATCGGACGCCTGGCCGGAAGAATGATTCTCGACCGGCTTCAGTTCCCGGGCTCCCGCATAAAGGAGGCCATCCTGCACTGTGTTTTTCAGCGCCCTTAACGGCGCGAACGGAGGAAATGAATATGTATGATGTGACCGCTCTGGGCGAACTTTTGATTGATTTTGCATCCCGCTCCACCGACGCTGCCGGATATCCCACCATGGCCGCCAACCCCGGCGGCGCCCCCTGCAACTTGCTGGCCGCGCTCAGCACCTATGGGTGCAGTACCGCTTTTCTAGGCAAGGTGGGAGACGATGCCTTCGGGAAGCTTTTGCTGGGCACCCTTCAAAGGGTAGGCATCGAGACAGCCGGCGTTGTGGCGGATCCCTCGGTGTTCACCACGCTGGCTTTTGTCGCCTTTAACGCCGCTGGAGAACGTTCTTTCTTTTTTGCCCGCAAGCCCGGTGCCGATTCCCTCCTCCGCGTCAGCGAGCTGCGACTGGAGCTTATCGACGATTGCCGGGACTTTCACTTTGGCACCTTCAGCCTCACCTGTGGCCCGGCCCGCAGTGCCACCCGAAAGGCTGTGGAACATGCAAAGAGCCGAGGCAAATGGATCTCCTTCGACCCCAACCTGCGCCTTTCTTTGTGGCACAGCCCTGCGGAGGCCCGGCGCTGGATCCTGTGGGGCACAAAGCAGGCCGACATCGTGAAGATCAGCGACGAGGAGACCTCTTTTCTGTGGGGGGACGTTTCCCCAAAAGAGGCAGCGCAAAAGCTGCACACCGCGGGGGTGTCGGTCGTATTCGTGACGCTTGGGCCCAAAGGCTGCTATTACAGCGGCAACGGCTTTGACGGCAGCGTAGCGCCGCCGGAAAATATCCGGCCGGTGGACACCACCGGCGCTGGAGATATCTTCGGAGGCAGCGCCTTGAGCCGCCTGCTGAAAACAGGCAAGGCGCTCGACGCCCTGACGAATGACGACCTGGAGGGAGCCGCGCGGTTCGCCTGCTGCGCCGCCTCTCTGTCTACCCAGACGCTGGGCGGCATTTCCAGCGTGCCGCCCGAGGGTGCGGTGCGCCGTTTCATGGAGCAGTGCTGAGGACATACGCCCTCTTTTTCTGCGCGGCGCAGAGGATTTGCGGTGAAAAACAGAGGGCCCCCGGACACATTGTCCGGGGGCCCTGCTTTATGGGGAGAAACAGGGGAAGGCCTGGAGGAAAGAGGACTTAATACCAATGGTCGATCTTTCGCTCGATCAGATAGAGGAATGACGCCCAGGGTCACCAGCCAATATCCCGCGGCCAGAGCGATGAGAGGAGCGTCGCTCAGCCCTACACGTTCAAAAATGGGCGCGGAAGCGGATAACGACGTATTGCGTGCATTTCACTACATTTAAATTAAAATAATATCGCAAATGAATTGCATAATTCTTCGCTGTGTGTTATTCTTGGGATAGAAATCAATAAAAATGCCAGGTTCGTGAGGGGAAAAAGGAGCCGGATTATGAAAATCGCCATCTGCGAGGACAACGAAAAGGACCGGGAATTGCTGCTGGAGCAGCTTCATAAGGCCATGACAGACCACGGCGTAGACGCGGACGTGGAACTGTTCGGGACGGCCGAGGAGCTTTTGAAGGCGGCGGGCAGGACCTTTTACTCCATTTTTTTCTTTGACATTCTGCTCCCCGGGATATCCGGCCTGGACGCAGCCCTCAAGCTTCGGCGCCAAGGGAACTATTCCCCCATGATTTTTACCACGGTTACCCGCGACTATCTGGCCCAGAGCTACAGTGTGTGGGCGGCGCACTACCTGGTGAAACCCATCGCGGACAGGGACGTGGACGAGGCCCTGGCCCGTGCGCTGAAGGTGCTGGCGGGAGACCAGAAAACGCTGGAGGTTATGGTGAACCGGCACATAGAATATATCCCCTATGCGGACATCTACTATATCTCGGGCAACAACCGCAACTGCGTAATCCACACCCACACCGGGACCTACAACCCCTATGAGAGCATTCAGGGGATGTTCGGGAACTTGGGTGACAGGCGGTTTTACCACATTAGCCGGAGCTATATCATCAACCTGGATCATGTGCTGGCTGTGCAGAAAGGCAAGGTGGCCATGCGGGACGACACACTGCTGCCCATCCGGCGGGGGACGGCGGAAGAAGTGCGCCGGGCCTGGGAGGATCGGCGGTTTGAAGTGGTGAACGGGAGGGAGTGACATGGACAGCCCCCTGCTCTACGGCGCGGCACTGCTGCTGAGCGACACGCCCTGGTATCTTATGGCCTGCGTGCCCTTTGCAGATCAGGCGCGGCTCAAAAAAGGCACCATTTTTTTGTTGGGCCTTGGTGCGGGCCTGGCCAAGGCGATTTCCGGCGCGCTGCTGGTGGTGTTTCTGCCGGAAACCTGGCGGGACTGGAACCTAGTCCATTATGTGGCGCATACCTTGCTGCTGCTGGTCTTTTATCAACTGGCTTTTGGGGTGAAGCCGGCCAAGCTGGTCTACACGCTGCTGCTGCTCCAGGCCATCTCCACCACCGTGAATTTTTCCGCCGGCGCAGCGGTCGCCCCGTTTTATCCCGGGACCCGGATCAGCCTTGCCTACACGCCCGCCTACGGGGCGGCCATCGCCCTGGGCAACGCGCTCGTATACCCCTTCGTGTGGCGCTTTTTTAAGGGCAGGCTCAGAGCGGCTTTCGCGGAGCTGCCGGCAAAAAGCATCTGGCTTTTGTGCCTGCCGCCGGCGCTGTTCTATTTTCTCAGCCAGATCTTTGTGGTGAATGTGCAGAGGGCCGGGCTTTCCACGGCCAGCGTTTCGGCGCTGACGCTGCTCATTCTAGCCACCGGCCTCATCACCTATTATGTCAACCTGCGCACTGTTCTGGATAACGCCCGGCATGTACGGCAGGAGAGCGAGCTGGAAACCCGGCTGGCCCTTCAGGCGCAGAACTTTGAGAACCTGACCCAGGGGATCGAGACCGCCCGGGCTGCCCGGCACGATCTGCGCCATCACCTGGCCGCCGTTCGGGATTTTGCGGCGCGGGACGACAAGGCGGGGCTGCTGCGCTATCTGGATGAGTATACGGCCGGCCTGCCCCATGAAGGCCCCGACTGGTGCGAGAACCGGGCGGTAAACGCCCTGCTCAAGCACTATCTAGCCCAAGCGGCGGGGAGAGGGGTCCGGCTGGATGTGAAGCTGGATCTGCCTGTGGGAGCCGGAGTGCCGGATACGGATCTGTGCGTGATCTTTGGCAACATCTTTGAGAACGCGGCCCGAAGTGCGGCAGCCGGGGGCGAAGGGGCTTACCTGCGCGCCCGGTGTGAGACCGGGGAGAACGACATTGTGCTCACGGTGGAGAACAGCACCGGAGCAGCCCCCCACGGAGAGGGGCTGGGGCTGCGCAGCGTGGAGGCTGCCGCCCAAAAGCACGGCGGAACAACCCGCTTTGAGGAAGCCCCCGGCGTTTATTTGAGCCGGGTGCTTGTGCGGAAAGGCCTTTTCCCCGGGGGGAAGGGAAGATAGGAGCGAGCGCGGAAAAAGGGGGCGCATTTTCGCGCCGGCCCCAGGCGCTTTGAAACGGACAAGCTGAACAGCTGCGGTACAGCGGAAAGGGCGGGTCATGCATATGGAAGAACTTGACGTGCTGAGAGCGGAGAACGACCATCTTCGCCGTTTGGCACAGCAGGACTCCCTGACGGGGCTTCTGAACCGCGGCGCCATGGAGGCCCGGGTCGCCGCGCTGCTGCAGGAGAACACCCCCGGCGTTCTGCTGATGATTGATGTGGACAACTTTAAGACCATCAACGACAAATATGGCCATTTGATGGGGGACAAGGCCCTGCGGGAACTGGCCTGCCTGCTGGGGTATTATTTCGGCAGGGGCAATATGATCGGCCGTATGGGAGGGGACGAGTTCGCTGTGTTTCTGACGGGCTGCCACACAAAGCAGCAGATCAGGGAGCAGGCGGCGCGGCTCAATGCAAGAATTGCCCAGGCGGGGAAAGCGCTGGGCATCGAAACCGGGTTTCATGTTACCATAGGCGCGGAGTTTGCCCGCGCAGCCGACACGTTTGCGCATCTGTATGAGCGGGCGGACAGCGCAATGCGCGCCGAAAAACAAGGGCGAACGATGGCGGTCCAGTTCTATGATGCCTCTGCCAAACGGCAGGCACCGAACCGGACGACTCATCTGCCCAGGCAGGCGCCTTCCATTGACATCAAATACATCAGCCGCCAGCTCGGGGAAAAAACGCCCGCTGCCGGGGCCTGCTGCTATGAGTTTGATGCGTTCCTGGCGGTGTACCGCTTTCTGGAGCGGGGCCTGAAGCGGAGCGGGCAGAGCATTCAGCTGATCCTTGTTTCGCTGATGAACCCGTATGGTGATTTTATTGGGCTGGAAGAGCGGGAGCATTTGATGGAACAGCTGCGGGAGAACATCTGCACCACCCTGCGTACCAGCGACATCTACACCCAGTACAGCGCCTGCCAATTCCTGGTGATGACACCGGGGGCGGCCCAGGAGAATACGGAACTGATCGTAGCCCGGATCCAGGACGCGTTTTATACGGTTACCTCGAACAGAACCGACATCCGGCTTTTTTTCTGTTTTTACCCATTACAGCCGGCACAGCAAAAGAAAGAAATTTCTGCGCCCGGCCAGAGCCAGAGTCAAAGGTCCGCCGCCGGTCTGTGAGGCGGCGGGGGGCTGTGCAAGGCCGGCCCTGGGCCCCGCGGGGTGACAGGAGCACTGCAGACAGGATGCCAAGGCTTTTTAAACCCGATGGACAAGGGGAGGGCGCCGTTATAAAACGGCGCCCTCCCCTTGCATATTCACTGTGCCCGGGCCTTGCTTATGCAGCTTGCTTTTTTACAATCGCCGGGTCACCGCGGCTCTTTGGAAGCCTGCCAGCCCATAAACACCACCCATACATAGGCGCAGGTCTTGGGGATCATGAGCATGCCCACCAGGGGCACTGCGTCTGCCCAGAGCACCACCGGGATGTAGAAGGCAAAGCTCAGGGTGATGGCCAGCCACATGAAGCGGAACGGCCGGTCGTTCGCGGCGCGGGCCTCGCGGAAAAACAGCACGATGATGACCACGCCCATGGCCGCAAAGGGGAGGTTGCGCCAGATCCCCCAGGAGAGCGGCGCTTCGGCGCTGAGCCAGTCGTTCTGCGGGAAAAGGCACAGGGCCGCCCGCACTGCCGCCAGCAGGTAGACCGCCGCGGTGAGGCCGGCGCTTTTTTTGTTGTAGCGCAGCTGCCACACATGGTACAGCAAAATGTAAAACACGGTCATGGTGATGGAGGTGACGAGCTTGCCCACCCCCAGCGCCGCCGCGTGGTTTGCGAGCCCGTCGGTGCACAGCGCGAAAGCCCGCGGAATCAGGTGGAATGCGTCGCCGCAGCCCAGCGTGACCGCCATGACGCCAAACAAAAGCGTGGGCTTATGCCCCTTCGCCCTGCGGATCATTAAAATACCCATTGTAATAACAGTGCAAAGATATACGATATCGAACAAAGTTTCCATGATTGCCTGCATAAAATTCGCTCTCCTTTTAATACAAAATGCGCCGGAAGGCTTCTTCCAAAAAGGCAGGGTCCGGCTTGCCCGCCCGCAGCTCGCCCAGGGTGGATTGCAGCGCGAAGGCCGCGAAAGCCTGCCGGCTGAACGCCCCGCTGAACGCGCCGGGGCGGATGTTTTTATCCGCCGCCAGCGCGGCCTCGAAGCCCGCCTGCATATGCGCCAGGGACTGCCGCTCCCCCGCGCGGCCCTGGCCGCGCTCTTGTTCTGCCAACAGGGCCAGCGGACCGGCCAGCAGGGCCATAAACTGCGGCCAGCGCGCGCCCAGCCGGGCGTATACCTCGCGGAAAAACGCCAGAAAATCGCCCCCGGTCACAAACTCTTCCAGGCCGGGGTGAAACACCCCCCGCCAGAACTGCTCGGTGAGCGCCAGCAGAAGCTCCCCCTTGGAGGGGAAATAATTGTACACCACCCCGGCCGAGATGCCCAGCTCTTTTGCCAGCCGCCGGATGCTCAGCGCCCCAGGCCCCTCCGCCTGCAAAATATCCTGGGCAGCCGTGAGCAGCTGCTCACGGCTTGTGACCGCCTGCTTCATGAAAAATCGCCTCCCTTGGAATTGTGAACACTGTTCATATGAACGACGTTCATAATACAGCATAAAAAGAATCCTGTCAAGAGGCAGAGCAAAACTTTCACAAAAAATGCCTTCCGGGAAGCGTTTCCCCGGAAGGCATAAACGTGCAGCAGCCGATCAGCGGTTGGAGGCGAGGAAGAACAGCGCCACAGTGCCGGGGCCGGAGTGGGCGCCGATGACCGGGCCAATGTCGCCCAGGCATACCCGCTTTACGCCCATGGCACGGATTTTGTCGGCCACATACTGGCAATCGGCCGGGCAGTCGCCGTGGCTCACGAAGACCACCTGCTCAGCCGGGGGTACGTCGCTGTTTTCGAAGTGTTTTACCAGGCCGTCCAGGCTGGCCTTGCGCCCGCGCACCTTTTCCATGGCCACCAGATGGCCCTCGTCGTCCACATGCAGGACGGGCTTGATGCCCAAAAGGGTGCCGGCCACCGCGGCGGCGCCGGAAAGCCGGCCCCCGCGCTTTAAAAACATCAGATCGTCCACCGTGAACCAGGCACACACCCGCATTTTGTTGGCCTTGAACCAGTCGGCCACCTCGGCCAGGGGTTTGCCCTCGTTTTTCAGGCTGGCGGCGTAATACACCGCCAGGCCCTCGCCCATGCTGGCCTGCAGGGTGTCGATGACCTCGACGGTGCGGCCGGGATATTTTTCGCGCAGCTCTTCGGCAGCCAGCACGGCCGAATGGCAGGTGCCGGAAAGCCCGCTGGAAAAGGCCAGGTACAGCACGTCCCGGCCACTGGCCAGCACCGGCTCGAAGGCCTCGGTAAAGGCGACCTGGTTGATCTGGCTGGTGGTGCTCACCCCGCCCGCCCGCAGGGCGTCGTAGAAATCGTGGGGGGCGAGCTCCCGGTTGTCGGGATAATTTTTATAGTCGCTGCCGTTCAGGTTAAAGCTCATGGGCAGTACCTGTACGCCCAGCTCCGCCACCAATTCCGCCGTGAGATCGGCGGTGGAATCGGTAAAAAGCACGTATTCCGCCATTTTGCCACACTCCTCTTAATTACAATAAAAGGGCGCGGGGGGCGGGGCCCCACCGTGCCCTATGGTGGCATTTTACCATAAACGGCGGCGATTTAAAAGAGTTTTTCCTATTTGTTGTTTTCGGGCTGCAGGCGGCCGGACCGGCGGTGCAGCCAGGCGAGAAGGCGCTGCTCGTTGCGGATGCACCAAAGGCCGATGGCCCCGGTGACGAGAAACAGCAGGATGGGCAGCCACAGCTCGCCGTCGGCCAGGCTGTCGCCCGCGACGGTGGTGGCCAAAAGGCAGGGGATGCGGGCCAGGGTGCAGGTGAACAGGAACTCGCTCATTTTAAGGGGCAGGAAGGGACCGAGATAGGTGAGGATGTCCTTGGGGACGCCGGGCAGGAAAAACAGGATGTACAGGGCGCTGCGGGCCTTTTGTTCGCTTTGCAAAAAGCGGTATTTGTGCAGGGCGTCGGCCGGGATGGCCTTTGCGCCCAGCACTTTCATGAGCCCGTAGATGAACGCGCTGCCCAACAGGATGCCCACCAGGCAGATCAGCATGCCGCCGATGGAGCCGAACAGGGCGCCGGCCATCAGCTGCACCGGCTCGCCCGGAACAAAGGCCACCACGATCTGAAATACTTCCAGGCCCAGAAATACCAGGACCCCCCAGACGCCCTTGCTCTGCACCCAGGCGATGAACTCATCCCGGGCGGCCTGGCTTGTGATGATGGCCCAGAGCTCCTGGCGCCAGATCACCGCCGCCGCGCCGCCCAGGGCACACAACAGAAGGATCACGGCCGCGGGGCCATATTTTTTGACGCGCTTTTTCATGTACACATTTGCCTTTCTGCCGCGGGGGCTGGCCGCGCGCATTTTATGTACCCCCCGGCCCGGCCCGGGGCGCCGAGGCGCTGCAGGCCGCCGGGCGGCGATGGGATCAGGAATTGCTCATGGCCTCGGAGCCGGTCATGGAGCCGGAGCCGGACATGCTGCCGGAACCCGCCATGGAGCCCGAGCCGGCGGCGCTGCCGGCCATGCTGCCCGAGCCGGAGCCGGAGGCGTCGCCGGAGCCGGCGCTCTGGCTCATGCCGGCGCTGGCAGAACCGGCGGAGGAACTGCTCTGGCTGACGCTGCTGGGAGCTTTGGTGGAGGAGGGTTTCGAGGAGGTACCCTTGTCGCCGCCCCAACACCCGGCCAGGCTGGCTGCCAGCGCCAGTGCAAATACAATGCTGACAAATCGTTTCATAGCAATACTCCTTTGTGAAACAGTGTTTGGTATAAACCAGTGCTATTGTTCCACAAAGGTTCGCCGCTATACATAAAGCCGGGCCCCGGCCTTATTTTATTCCAGATTGCCGGTAAAGGCCATAAGGGCGGCAAGGGCCGCCAGCGGCGCGGTTTCGCAGCGCAGGATGCGGGGCCCAAGCCCCACCGCCGCGGCCCCTGCGGCGGTGAGCAGGGCCGCCTCGGCGGGAGCGAAGCCGCCCTCGGCCCCGGTGATCAGGGCAATGCGCTTTTTGCCGCACACCGCCCCGCGCAGCGGCACGCCGCCCTTTTCGTAGCACAGCAGCGCCGCGTCGAACTCCGCCAGGCGGGCCGGAAGGTCGCTGAAGGCAAGGGGCAGCTCCACCCCGGGCAGCACACCCCGGCCGCACTGCTTGGCGGCCTCGGCCGCAATGCGGGTGTAGCGGATGTTTTTTTGGTCTTCCTTTTTGGGGGCGGCCACACAGAACCGGCTAAAAAAGGGCACGATGCGCACCGCGCCCAGCTCCACGGCTTTTTGGACGATGGTTTCCAGCTTATCCTGCTTGGGATAACCCACGAACAGGGTCACCTCCACGGTGGGCTCGGCGGTGCAGGGCCGCTTTTCCAGAAGCGCCAGGTCCACCCGCTCGGGGCCGATGGCGGTCACCCGGGCGGTGTAGTCGAAGCCGGCCCCGTCGCACAGGGTCACTTCGTCGCCCGGCTTTGCCCGCAGCACATGCCCCAGGTGATGGGCGTCCGGCCCGGTGAGCGCGGCGGAAGCCTGGGTGAATTCGGAGGGGAAATACCGGTGAGGCATCAGGCTTCGCCCCCGTTTTTGCACAGGATGGCCACCCAGCCGTTCTCCTGGCGCAGATCGGTCACGGTGAGGCCCGCCGCCGCAAGGCCCGCCAGGACTTCGTCGCGCCGGGTGTCGATGATGCCGCTGGCGATAAAGACGCCGCCCGGGGCCAAAAGACCCGGCACCGCCGGCGCGAGATGCAGGATGGCGTTTGCCACGATGTTGGCGGTGATGAGGTCGTACCGGCCGCCTGCCTTTTCGGACAGATCGCCGACGAACACGGTGAAGCGGTCCTGCACCCCGTTCAGCGCGGCGTTTTCGCCCGCAGTGCGCACGCACATGGGGTCGATGTCGACCCCTTCGGCGGCCGCGGCGCCCAGCTTGAGGGCCGCGATGGCCAGAATGCCGCTGCCGGTGCCGATGTCCAGAACGCGCTCGCCGCCCTTCACCAGCTCGTCCAGCGCGGCCAGGCACAGGGAGGTGGTCTCGTGGGTGCCGGTGCCGAAGGCCATGCCGGGATCCAGCCGGATGACGGCGCGGTCGGTTTCGAAATTTTCCCAGCTGGGAACCACGGCCAGCCGCCGGCCGATGGTGAGGGCATGATAATAAGCCTTCCAGCCGGTTTCCCAATCCTCCTGTTCCACGCCCTCCGCCGCCAGCTCGCAGGGCAGCTCGGCGGCGGCCAGGCGGCCGCGCAGCAGCTCCAGCACCTCGGCGGGGTTTTCGTCCGGCGCGAGGTACAGGTGCACGGTCACGTGCTCGCGGTCTTTGGCCAGGAGCGCGGGCTCGATCAGGTCCACATGGGCAATCTGCCGCACCCCGGCCTCCAGATCCGAGTAATCCTCGATGTAAATGCCGCCCCCGGAAATACCGGTGGCGATGGCCTCGGCAGCCTCGGCCGAGGCCTTGGGCACGGTGATTTTGATATCGGTCCATTCCATACTGCAGTCTCCTTATAAAGGGCGGTGCTGAAATGCCGCGCCCAGAATCCGTTTGCTTGCGCCGCGGCAAAGGCACCCGGCCCAAAACGCCCGCGCCTCTTCGGGGCGCGCAGGCGCATAAAAACGGCCTCCGCTTTGCTGCGGCCGCTTTTATTATAGCATCTTTACAGGCGGCATGCATGAAATAAAAACGAACAAACGATCAAAATACAAGCCGAAAAACGCCGAAAAAGAGCCGGCCCCCCGCTTGCGGGGAGGGCCGGCTAGGGCTTTTTATAAAGGTGGGAGGAAACGGCGCGCGGGCAGCCCGGGGGAAAGCCGCCCTGCCTGCTGTATAGGCGGGGTCAGGGGCGGGTATACTCCTGTTCGCAGTACATGCAGCGGTAGGTGCCGGCCTCGGGATCGGTGAGCAGGAACACATGGTCCAGCTCCTGCTCCACGCTGGTGATGCAGCGGGGGTTTTTGCATTTGGCCACGTTTACGATGCGGCCGGGCAGGGTAAGGTGCTTTTTCTCCACGATGCGCCCGCCCTCGATGATGTTCACCGTGATGCTGGGGTCAAGGAAGCCCAGCACGTCCAGATCAATGTCGATGCGGTCCTCGATCTTGATGATGTCCTTGCGGCCGGATTTGTTGCTGCGGGCGTTCTTGATGATGGCCACGCTGCAATCCAGCTTGTCCAGTTCCAGCACACGGTAGATCTCCATGCATTTTCCGGCGGCGATGTGGTCGATCACAACGCCCTTTTCCAGGCTGTCAACGTTCAGCATTTACTCCACCTCCAGCATTTTCAAAATCAGCGCCATGCGCACAAAACGCCCGAACCTTGCCTGGGGGAAATAGGCGGCGCGGGGGTCGTCGTCCACCTCCACGCTGATCTCATTTACGCGGGGCAGCGGGTGCATTACGATCATGTCGGGCTTGGCCAGGGCCATTTTGCCGTTGTCGAGAATGTAGCTGTCGCGCAGGCGGATGTAATCCTCCTCGTTGAAGAAACGCTCGCGCTGCACGCGGGTCATGTACAGAATGTCCATCTGGGAGATGGCATCCTCCAGGCGTTCCACCTCTTCAAAGGGGAAGCCCTCGCGCACCAGGTCGTCGCGGATGTAGTCCGGAATCTGCAGTTCTTTGGGGCTGACCAGCACGAACTTGATGCCCTTGTAGCGCATCATGGCCCGGATGAGGCTGTGCACCGTGCGGCCGAATTTTAAATCGCCGCACAGGCCCACGGTGAGATTGTCCAGATGGCCTTTCAGCCGGTGGATGGTGAGCAGGTCGGTCAGGGTCTGGGTGGGGTGCTGGTGGCCGCCGTCGCCGGCGTTGATGAGGGGGCAGTCCACCTTGGAGGCCGCCACAGTGGCCGCGCCCTCCTTGGGGTGGCGCATGGCGATGATATCGGCATAGCACTCCACCGTGCGCACGGTGTCGGCCACGCTCTCGCCCTTGGCGGCCGAGCTGGAATTGGCCGAAGAAAAACCCAACACCTGGCCACCGAGACTGAGCATTGCGGATTCAAAGCTCAAACGGGTGCGGGTGCTGGGTTCAAAAAACAAAGTAGCTAATATCTTGCCATCACATTTGTGGGCAAAGGCCTGCGGGGTTTCGATGATGCGGTCTGCGAGCTCTAACAGCTCGTCGATCTCCTGAGTGGTCAGGTCCAGAGGACTGATCAGCTTTTTCACGAGCGGGGCCTCCTTTGCAAATTTTTTTAATTCTACCCTGCCCCCCTTCAAATTGCAAGACCTTTTTCGGAAAAATTTCAAAAAATGTAACGCTTGATGAAAAGTGTTTCTCTTGATTCGGCAAAAACTTCCAAACGCCGTTCCTTCCCGAAAAAATGGAAGAAATCCTTGTGCGCTCTGCACAACAAGGGAACAAAACACTTTTGCAGTTTGACGGAAACGAAAAAGGAAGTTACAAAAATGGAACAAACAGCTTGTTTTGTTCACATAAAAGTAACACGAGAACAATGTTGCGTTACCTTGTTACTTCCGCATGTTAATCGGTTGACGTGCGCCTTTCACATTGGTATGATTTAGCCGTAGTCAACAATTTCCGGCCGGAAAGCTTCCAAATGGTGGACAAAAACCACAAAGGAACGGCTGGAAGCGACACGGCAGCGGAAAAACCGCTGTTTTCCCGGCAACGGCCCGAGTTCAGCTGCGCCGACCCCGCAGGAACAGCTGATGCAGATAGAAACGGCAAAATAGAACATTATAAAAAGAGAGAGCGGGGAGAAAAGGTGGAACACTATGGCAAAGAGAATCGACAGCACCCCGAAAAAAGACGGCTTCCGCATGCCCGGCGAGTTCGAGCCCCAGGAAAAGATCTGGATGATCTGGCCTGAGCGCCCGGACAACTGGCGCGACGGCGCCAAGCCCGCCCAGGAAGCTTACGCCAATGTGGCCAAGGCCATCAGCGAGTTCGAGCCGGTCACCATGATCGCCTCCCCCGCCCAGTATGCCCACGCCCGCAACGTTCTGCCCCCGGAGATCCGCGTGGTGGAAATGGCCAACGACGACGCCTGGTGCCGCGACTGCGGCCCCACCTTTGTGAAGAACGACAAGGGCGAAGTGCGCGCCATCGACTGGGATTTCAATGCCTGGGGCGGCCTGGTGGACGGGCTGTACTTCCCCTGGGCCAACGATGACGCGATCGCGCAGAAGATCTGCGAGATCGAGGGCATCGACACCTACCGCACCCCCGGCTTTGTGCTGGAGGGCGGCTCCATCCATGTGGACGGCGAGGGCACCCTGCTGACCACCGAGATGTGCCTTTTGAGCGAGGGCCGCAACCCCCACATGACCCGCGAAGAGATCGAAGAGCAGCTGAAAGAGTACCTGAACCTGGAGAAGATTATCTGGATCAAGGACGGCATTGACCCGGAAGAAACCAACGGCCACATCGACGACGTAGCCTGCTATGTGAAGCCCGGCGAGGTTGCCTGCATCTGGACCGAGGACCCCGAAAACCCGTTCTACAACGAGTGCCAGGCCGCTTACAAGACCCTGACCGAGGCCACCGACGCCAAGGGCCGCAAGCTGAAGGTGCACAAGCTGTGCATGCCCAAGGTCCCCGTGACCATCAAGGGCGACTTTAAGATCGACTACGTGGAGGGCACCCTGCCCCGTGAGGACGGCGATATCTGCATCGCTTCCTACATGAACTTTTTGATCGTGAACGGCGGCGTGATCGTGCCCCAGTACGGCGACGAAAACGACGCGCTGGCCCTGGAGCAGGTGCAGGCCATGTTCCCCGACCGCAAGGCCGTGGGCGTGTATACCCGCGAGGTCGTGTACGGCGGCGGCAACATCCACTGCATCACCCAGCAGCAGGTGAAATAAGACCCCTTTGGCAGGACCCGCGGCCCTGCGCGCCGGCAAAGGCGCGCAGGGCAAAGGGTCTTTTCGGGCGGAGCAGGCTTTTGCGGGCCGAACGCTCCGCGGCTTTGTGAAATTTTGCGAGGAGGCAAAATAGATGCAAGAGAAGAAAAAGATAAATCTGTGGCAAACGATCCTGTTCTCCATCTGTGGTATTTTGGTGCTGGACAGTATCGCTTCCCCCGCGATGATCGGTGTGTCGGCCATTACTATGTGGATCATCACCGCCATCGTGTTCTTTATCCCCTACGGCCTGGTAAACGCTGAGCTGGGTTCCACCTACCCGGACGACGGCGGCATCGCCAGCTGGGTGCAGCGCGCCTTCGGCGAGAAGCACGCGGTGCTGGTGGGCTGGTATTACTGGGTGAATGTGGCGTTCTGGATGCCCGCCGTGTTCGTGGCGTTTTCCAGCTGGTTCTCCATGGCGTTTGCGCCCAGCGCTTCGCCCTGGCTGCTGGCCGCCATTGCCATTGTGATGTGCTGGCTGGTGGTGGCCATCGGCATCCGGGGCGTGGACCTGTCGGTCGCGGTTTCCAACATCGCGGCGTTCTGCAAGGTGGCCATTGTGGTCATCATGGGTATCCTAGGCGTGGCATACGGCGTGACCCGCGGGTTCGCCAACGATTTCTCGCTCAGCTCGTTTGTTCCCGACATGAGCCATGCCACCGAGTACATTGCCATTATCGTGTACAACCTTTTGGGCTTTGAGCTGATCAGCAGCGTTGGCGGCGACATCGAGAACCCCAAAAAGAACATTCCCAAAATGACCGTGTTCGCCGGCCTGATCGTGACGGTGCTTTACATCATGGGCACCTTCGGCATCCTGGCGGCGATCCCCGTGGATAACATCAGCGAGGCCGACGGCTTCTTCTACGCCATTCAGGAGCTCTGCAGCGTGTTTGGACCCGCCCAGAACGCGGTGTTCTATGTGCTGATCATCGTTTCCATGCTCACACTGGTTTCCAACATGGTTTCCTGGAGCATGGGCGCGGTGGAAACCCTGGGCGCCATCGGCATGGAAGAGCGCAGCCCCAAGCTGCTGGGCCACAAGAGCAAGAAATTCGGCACCAACGACTACAGCTACATCGTGATGGGCGTGATCTCCACCGTGCTGATCGTGGTGAACTTCTCGCTGAGCGGCAACGCCAACGATGTGTTCTGGAACATCTTCGCCTTCAGCACCCTGGTGTTTATGCTGCCTTACCTGTGGCTGTTCCCCGCCGCATGGAAGCTGCGCAAGAGCGACCCGGGCACCGAGCGGGTGTACAAAGCCCCCGCCCTGGGCCTGTGCGTGGTGCTGGGCGAGGTGTGCATGGCGGTGGCCGTGTTCTTCCTGTTCTACGTGCCGTTTGACCCGCTGTATCACGGGATGCTGATCGTGGGCACGATCATTACCACCCTGATTGGTTTCAAGCTTTACAACAACGGCAAGAAAGCAAACAAATAATCGACAGATGGGGGGCGTATCCCCGTAAAAAACAAGGAAGACAAACCCAAGCCTAAAAGGAGCCGCGCCGTCGCCACCGCCGTGATCGTGCTGGCGGTGGCGGTTGTGGCGGGCGTGCTGCTGACCGCACGGGCCTCGGGGGAGCTGACCGCCCGCATGGCAGCGGGCGCGGGCACCGAGAGCGGTGTGCGGGGCCAGCTGCTTGGCCCGCTGACGCTGATCCCGCCCATTGTGACCATCGTGCTGGCGTTCCTCACAAAAGAGGTGCTGACCAGCCTGCTGGCGGGCGGCCTTTCCGGCGCGGCATTATTGGTGGCCTCCCAGGCGGAGCTTGGGGGGTGGGGGGGCTTTTTGCTCAATACCCTGCACAAGTACTGCCTTACCTTGGTGGAGGTGCTGGCCCAGCCGGAAAATACGGCCATCATTGTGCTGTGCCTTTGCATTGGCGGGCTGACAAACCTGATCCGGGAGGCGGGCGGTTTTAATGCCGTGGCCCGCAAGCTGGTGAAGCGGGTCAAGACCCCGCGCCAGGCACAGCTTATGACCAGCCTGATGGCGCTGATGTTCTTTTTTGACGACTACGCCGACGCGCTGATCGTGGGGCCGGTGATGCGGCCCATCACCGACCAGGCGCGGGTGAGCCGGGAAAAGCTGGCGTTCATGGTGGATTCCACCGCCGCCCCGGTGGCGGGCATTGCGCTGATCTCCAGTTGGATCGCGGCGGAGCTGGCGGCCATTGAGGCCGGGTTCGATGTGCTGGGGGTGGCCGAATCGGCCTACAACACCTTTTTGGGCAGCATTCCCTATTGCTTTTACAACATTTTCTGCCTGACCTTCATCCTGTGGATGGTGGTTATGGGGCGGGACTACGGCCCCATGTACAAGGCCGAATGCCGCGCCCGGGCGGGCGTTCCCATGAACCCCGAGCGCGCTGAGGCGGGCCAGCCGGCCGGCCAGGAGGAGCGCCCGGTCTCCCGCTCGAGCCTGTTCATTGCGGTGGGCTCCATCCTGTTCCTGTGCGTGTACGCGGTGGCGGGCATCTACTCGGACGGGCTGTACAAGGCAAAGGCCGCCGGGCTGCTGGCCCGGGACGCGGGCTTCTCGTTTGAGACGCTGCGTGTGGCGTTCGGCGAGGCCAGCACCGTGCAGGTGCTGGTGGAGGCGGCCATTCTGACGGCGGTGCTGGCGGCCATTGTGGCCGTGGCCACCCGCGCCCTGACCTTTAACGGGGCGGTGGGCGCCTGGGTGGAGGGTGGCGTGCAGCTGCTCACCACGGCGCTGATCTTGGCGCTGGCGTGGGGCCTTTCGGCCATGATCGCCGAGCTGGGCTCGGCCAGCTACCTGGCCGAGATGCTGGCGGGCAGCCTGCCCTACTGGTTGCTGCCGAGCCTGGTGTTCCTGGTGTGCTGCGGCGTGAGCTTCAGCGCGGGAAGCTATGGCTGCATGCTCATGATCATGCCCATGGCCGTGCCCATTGCCTACACCATGGCTTATTCAAACCCCGCCGTGCAGAACCCCTGGGGCCTGTTCTGCGCCTGTGTGGCCAGCGTGCTTGCCGGCTCCATTTTCGGCGACCACTGCTCCCCCGTGACCGACACGACGATCCTTTCGGCACAGGGCAGCGGCTGCGCCCTGCTGGACCATGTGAAGACCCAGATGCCCTACGCCCTGACCGTGGCCGCCACGGCCACCCTGATGGGCACCCTGCCTGCGGGCTTCGGCGTTTCGCCGGCCCTCACGCTGCCGCTGGGCATGGCGGTGCTGGCTGTGGTCCTGTTCAAATTCGGCAAACACCCCGCGCCCGCGGGGGAGAGCAAATAAACCCGAGAAAAACAAAAACATGGAGGTATCCTTAACATGGAACTGCGTCACTTTATTGACACCAGCGACTTCACCAAACAGGAGCTGCTGGACATCATCCACCTGAGCCTGAAGATCAAAAAATGCATCAAAACCGGCTATTACCCCCCGCTGATGCGGCGTAAGACCCTGGGCATGATTTTCCAGCAGTCTTCCACCCGCACCCGCGTATCCTATGAGACCGCGATGGAGCAGCTGGGCGGCCACGCCCAGTATCTTGGACCCGGCATGATCCAGCTGGGCGGCCACGAAACCATCGGCGATACCGGCAAGGTGCTGAGCCAGCTGGTGGATGTGGTGATGGCCCGCGTGATCGACCACAAGACCGTGGTGGAGCTGGCCGAGAACTGCACTGTTCCCGTGATGAACGCCATGAGCGATTACAACCACCCCACCCAGGAGATCGGCGACATGTGCACCATCGTGGAGAACCTGCCCCGCGGCAAAAAGCTGGAGGAGTGCAAGGTGGTCTTTGTGGGCGACGCCACCCAGGTTTGCGCCTCGCTGGCCATGATCACCACCAAGCTGGGCATGAAGTTCGCCCACTACGGCCCCAAGGGCCACCTGATCCCCGACAGCCCCAGCGCCGCCTGCATGGCCGCCATTGAAAAGAACTGCGCCGAGAACGGCGGCGTGTTTGAGGAAGGGGACGACCGGGATCTGGTGAAGGGCGCCGACTTCATCTACACCGACGTGTGGTACGGCCTGTACGAGAGCGAGATGCCCAAGGAGGAGCGCGTGCGCGTGTTCGGCGATTACCAGGTGAACCGCGAGATGATGCAGCTGGGCAACCTGGGCTGCAAGTTCATGCACTGCCTGCCCGCCACCCGCGGCGAGGACGTGACCGACGAGGTGGCCGATTCCGACGCTTCCCTGTGCTGGGAAGAGGCCGGCAACCGCCTGACCGCCATGCGCGGCCTGCTGGTGTACTTCACCCGTTACCAGAAGGACGGCACCGAGGCGGAGAAGGAAGCCGTGAAGCAGGAGCTGGAAGCCTTTATGGAAGAGCGCGGCTTGGCGTAAAACTGAATCAAGCGTAAAAAAGCGGCAGCCCTACGGCTTTGGCCGTAGGGCTGCTTTTTTCTCTTTTCGCGGAAGAGGCCCGCTTTAGGCCGTTCCGCCCCCCTTCCCGCCCGCCCCTGCGGGAGGGCCGGGGCAGCCGCCCCGGCTTTGCCGCACCGGCAGGCGCAGACCCTTCAAAGCGCCCTGCGCCGGGCAAAACCGTAAAAGACACCCCCTTGAATCAACCGATAAAAAGGAGAAATGTATTATGGCTAAAATCGTGATCGCCCTGGGCGGCAACGCGCTGGGCAACACCCCCGCCGAACAGCTGGCTCTGGTGACCGGCACCGCAAAGCCCATTGTGGACCTGATCGAGCAGGGCAACCAGGTCATCATTGCCCATGGCAACGGGCCCCAGGTGGGCATGATCAACCTGGGCATGTCCACCGCCGCCGAGGCCGGAGCCATCAAGTCCGACATGCCCTTCCCCGAGTGCGGGGCCATGAGCCAGGGCTACATCGGCTACCATTTGCAGAACGCCATCAACAACGAACTGACCGCCCGGGGCATCCGCAAACCCGTGGGTACCCTGGTGACCCAGGTGCTGGTGGACGAGGCCGACCCCGCGTTTCAGAAGCCTTCCAAGCCCATCGGCGCGTTTTACACCAAGGAAGCGGCCGACAAGCTGGCCGCTGAGAAGGGCTACACCATGATTGAGGACGCAGGCCGGGGCTACCGCCAGGTCGTGCCCAGCCCCAAGCCGGTGGACGTGGTGGAGAAAGACATGGTGAACACCCTGGTGGACGCCGGGTATGTGGTCATTACGGTGGGCGGCGGCGGCATCCCCGTGATCCGCAAGGACGGCAGGCTGGTGGGCACCCCCGCCGTGATCGACAAGGACTTCGCTTCCGCCAAGCTGGCGGAGCTGGTGAAGGCCGACAAGCTGGTCATTCTGACCGCCGTGGACCGGGTGGCCATCAACTGGGGCAAGCCCGACCAGAAGAGCCTGGAAAGCATGACCGTGGCCGAGGCCGAGCGGTACTGCGGCGAGGGCCATTTTGCCCCCGGCAGCATGCTGCCCAAGGTGCAGGCCGCCATGAGCTTTGCCCAAGCCGGCGGCGAGGCGATCATTGCCAGCCTGGAAAAGGCCGCCGACGCCCTGGTGGGCAAAAGCGGCACCCGCGTGGTGGGCTGAAACGCCTGCCGCGGGGCTTGAAACTGTTATCTTCTTCCTCTCTCTTTTTGGAAAGGGCGCCGGCCGCGCAGGCCGCGGCCGGCGCCTGATCCGCCTTTACCAAACCAACTCCTTTCTCATTCTCTCTCCATAACTCAAGGCAAGGGCAGGGCCCCGGCGCAAACGCGCCGGGGCCCTGTTCGTTTTGTTTATGCCTCAGCCGCCCCGCTGGGTGCGGGCGATGCGCATGTACATCAGGCTCTCGAAGATCGCGATCATGCCGCAGCGGCTGGTTACGTCCTGGTCCAGGTACTGCACTTCGTCGGCGAACATGTAAAAGTTCAGGTCGCTCATGTTCTGGATCACGTTGTTGTCGGCCCGGGTGATGGAGATGATGGTGGGGGTGGCGATGGCGAAGATCTCTTCCAGCTGGCGGATCACCACCTCGTTGTTGCCGGTGTAGCTGAGCACCAGAAGCGCGTCGTCGCGCTTGACATGGCGCAGCATTGCCTTGAACTGGTATTCCTGCTCGGGGAACTCGACCTCGTAGCCGCAGGTGATGAGCATGCGGTAAAAGTACCAGCCTACGTCCAGCGAGAGGCCCTGCGCCAAAATGTAGATTTTGGGGTAGCGGCTCATGATCTGGTTGAATTTTTCCTTCTTTTCCTCGGTGATGACCTGCACCGCCTCGGTGATGTTTTTTAAGTAGCTGTTCTGGTAGTCCGCCCCGAAGACCACGTCCGGGATATCGATGCGGCGGCTGTTGGCCTCGGTTTCTTTGATGGCGGCCACAAACTCGCTGTAGCCCTCGAACCCGAGCTTTTTGACAAACCGGAACAGGGTGGTGGTGGACACATAGCACTCGGCCGCCAGCTCGCGGATGCTCATGTTTTTTACCTGGTGCATATTTTTGATGACAAAATTGAACACGTTGCGCTCGGTGTTGGAAAGCCGGTCCAGCCGCTCGCTGGTATAAGAATAAAAGTCCATGGACATTGCCCTCCCCATTCAAAATAGAACGCCCGGTTTTTTGCCCGCGCCGGCCACCCGCGAAGGAGGCGGGCGGTGCGGCGCCGCTTTTGCCCGGAACCAAAAACAGTTCTTGCTTGAAAGTGTAGCGGATGAAAGAGCGGCTGTCAAGCGGATACATATTCCGAAGCCTGTGGGAAAAACTGTGGATATGCCAGGGTCAGGAGAGGGCCGGTGTGAAAGAGCTCTCACGCCGGCCTCTTTGCGGGGCGCCGCGGGGGAAAGGCCCGCCCCCCGGGCGGTTCCCCTTGCCCTGCGGAAAACATCTTGTCATCCCTCTGCTTTGCGTGATGAGATGCTGTGGTTTCATGAAAATTTGTGCCGACGCAAAGCGGCGGAATGGATGATCTTTATGAAGTTGACACCCCAGGAATACGATAAGATGAACACGCAGGCCAGCCCGAAATCGAAGCTTTGGAAGGACTGCGTGTGGGCGTTTTTGGTGGGCGGGGCCATCTGCCTGCTGGGCGAGGTGCTGCGCAAATCCTATGCGGCGGGCGGTATGACCCTGGGTGACGCGGGCGCGCTGACCAGCGTGACCCTGATCGCCATCTCGGCCCTTACCACGGCGCTGGGCTGGTACCAGAAGCTGGCCGCAAAGGCGGGGGCGGGCACCCTGGTGCCCATTACCGGCTTTGCCAACGCGGTGGTGAGCCCTGCCATCGAGTTCAAGTGCGAGGGCTATGTGCCGGGCGTTGGCGCAAAAATGTTTTTGATCGCGGGGCCGGTGATCGTGTACGGCCTGCTGGCGAGTACCGTGTGGGGCGTGCTGTATTACTTTTTGCGGCCCTTTATTTAAAAGGAGAGTGAGCGCGTGAGAAAAGGGGACACCATTCTGTTTGAAACCCCGCCCGCCATTGCCGAGTTTGCGGCGGTGGGGGGCAAGCGGGAGGGCGAGGGCCCGCTTGCGGCCCGGTTTGATCTGCTGTTCGAGGAAAACAGCCTGGGCCAGGAAACCTGGGAACAGTCTGAAAGCCAGCTGCAGCGCCACTGCCTGGATCTGGCGCTGCAAAAGGCAAACCTGGCCGCCGCCCAGCTGGACCTGATCCTGGCGGGCGACCTGGAAAACCAGTGCACTGCGTCGGCCTATACCCTGCGGGAGGTGGACGTGCCTTTTGCGGGGCTGTATGGGGCCTGCAGCACCATGGCCGAGGCTCTGGGGCTTGCGGCCTGCCTTGCAGCAGCGGGCTTTGTGAACCACGCAGCCGCCATGACCAGCAGCCATTTCTGCGCGGCGGAGCGGCAGTTCCGCACGCCGCTGGTGTACGGCGGCAAGCGCGCGCCCACCGCCCAGTGGACCGCCACTGCGGCGGGCTGCTGCATTCTGGCGGGCAAGGGGCAGGGGCCCTTTGTGAAGTCGGTCACCTTTGGCAGGGTGCGGGATTACGAGATCAAGGACATCAACAACATGGGCGCGGCCATGGCCCCGGCGGCGGCCGAGACCATTCTGCGGCACTGCGCCGACACAAAGCGCACCCCGGGCGATTTTGACGCGGTGTTCACCGGGGATCTGGGCATCGTGGGCACAAGGCTTTTGAAGGAGATCCTGGAAAAAGAGGGCCTCAAGCTGGACAACCACCAGGATTGCGGCCTGCTTCTCTATGACATCGACAGCCAGGACGTGCAGGCGGGCGGCAGCGGCGCGGGCTGTTCGGCCAGCGTGCTGTGCGCCCATGTGCTGCCGGCGCTGCGGGCGGGCAAGCTGAAAAAGGTATTGTTCCTCTCCACCGGCGCGCTGATGAGCCAGATCACCTTTTTGCAGGGGGAGAGCATCCCCGGCGTGGCCCATCTGGTGGAGCTGGCGAGCGAAAAGGAGGGACAGGCATGAGTTATTTGTGGGCATTTTTGATCGGCGGCGCCATCTGTGTGCTGGGCCAGCTGCTCATTGATCTGACCAACTTTACACCAGCCCGGGTGTTGGTGACCTATGTGGTGGCGGGGGTGGTACTGTCGGCCCTGGGGCTTTACGACCCGCTGGCGGAGTTTGCCGGCGCAGGCGCCACCGTGCCCCTGATCGGCTTTGGGCACCTGTTGGCCCAGGGTGTAATGGAGGCGGTGGACGCCACCGGCCTTTTGGGGGCGATCACGGGCGGGTTTACCGCGGCCGCGGCGGGCGTGACCGCAAGCCTGGTGTGCGGCGTGATCGCCGCCACCTTCAGCCGGTCGAAGGACCAGAACTGAGGCGGAAAAGGCCCGCGGCGCAGCGGGCGGGCCGGACCGCGCCTGAAACTAAAAAACAGTCCCGGCAGCAGCCGGGGCTGTTTTTTTGCGGCGGGGTATAAAAAACCGGAGCGGCGGAGGGGAAAATACAAAACAAACGGCCCGCCGAAAACCGGCAGGCCGTTGTGTTTCGTCTATCAAGCGTTGGCTTTGTTCGCGCGCTTCGCCATGCGGCTGATCTTGCGGGCAGCGGTGTTCTTGTGAAGCACACCCTTGCTCTGCGCCTTGGCGATGGTGGAGACAGCCACCTTCACGACAGCGTCCTTTTCAGCGGCGTTCGCGGCGATGGCAGCGTCTGCCTTCTTGACGACTGTTTTCAGGTTGGACTTGATCGCCTTGTTGTGAAGGGCTTCCTTCTTGGCCTGGACCACGCGATCTTTCTGGGATTTGATGTTAGGCATTCGTACCACCTCCTTGCTACCCATAACAGTGCAACTTATAATACCACATTTGCGGGGCGGTTGCAAGCTTTTTTTCAAGTTTTTTGTGCCGGAATGTTCCGGCGCAAAACGGCCAAAACTATAGCCGGAGCGTATCTTGTGGGGCGCGGGCGGAACCTGCCCGGCAAAGCCCCACATCTTGAAAAAAGAACAGAAGAAGAGGTGCGGGAATGCCGATCTATACGGACATTGCAGACGAGCTGTACGGCCCCGGCAGGGGCACGGTGCCCGGCGGGGTGAAATGCTACACGGCCCGCTCGGGGCCCATCACCCTGACCCGGGTGCAGATCAGCCGCCCGGGCCTGGAGCGGCCGGCGGGCCGTTACTCCACCCTGGAGATCCCCAGCCTTGCGGTGGTGGACGACAAGGACGAAAAATATGTGAGCGCCGTGGCGGGCGAGGTGCGCGCGCTGCTGCCCGCCGTGGGGCCGGTGCTGGTGGTGGGGGTGGGCAACCGCAGGGTCACCGCGGACGCGCTGGGCCCGCGAAGCGCGGGGGGCGTGCTGGTCACCCGGGGGCTGGCGCCCCAGAACGAAGCGGCGAGCCTGGGCCTGCGCGAGGTGGCCTGTGTGAGCCCCGGCGCCTCGGGCGCCACCGGAATCCCGCTGGTGCAGCTGCTGGCGGGGGTGGTGCGGGCGGTGAAGCCCGCGGCGATCCTGTGCATCGACAGCCTGTGTACCTCGGACCCCGCCCGGCTGGGGCGCACGGTACAGATCTCGGACACGGGGCTGTGCCCCGCCCGGCCTGAGAGCGGCAAGTGCATCACCCGGGCCATGCTGGGGGTGCCGGTGCTGGCCGTGGGCATCCCCACCATGATGGAGGCCGACGAGGCGGTGGGGCGGCCGGGCTTCGTGATCACCCCGCGGGAATTGGACAGCGTGGTGAAAAAGGGATCGAACCTGCTGGCGCTGGCGATCAACAAGGCGCTGCAGCAAAAGCTGTCGATCGCCGAGCTGTGCTACCTGGCAAACTAAAGGCATGAGCCGCGGCCGCCGCTGCATACCCTTATAGCAGGATTTTGTGCAAAGGGGGTGGGGCGCGTGCACATGCATACAGCCCTGCGGCGGCTCGGCACCCTGGCCATGGCCGCGGGCGTGGGGCTGGCGGCCATGGGGGCGGGCAAAGCGGTGGGCGCGCCGGACCTGGCGGACGGCCTGGCCCTTGCAGGCAGCGTGCTGGCAAGCCCTGCGGCGGCGTTTGGCGCGGCGGACCGGCTGTTTCAGGAACAGGCCCTGCCCGCGGCGCAGACCGAGATCGAGGACGAGGAGAGCCCGCAGGTCTATGAAGCGCCGCGCCCGGAAGAAGTGCTGCCCACCCCCGCCCCCGCGCCCACGGCGGCGCCCGGGGAGGAGCCGGCGGCCACCCCGGGCCCGCGGCCCGAGGGCATGGGCGAGGTGGAGGCGGCGCACTACGGCCAGGGCAGCGGCGGGGTGTATGTGCCCTGCGGGGCAGGCACCATTAAAAACTGCACCGGGCTTTCTGCCGCAGAGGTGGCTGAGGCCGCGGGAGCGGGGCTGCCCTTTGCGATTGAGCCGGGCAGCGATGAGCCCCAGGTGCTGATTATGCACACCCACGCCACCGAGAGCTATGAGCTGGAGGACAACGGCTGGTACGACCCGGAGTACACCGCCCGCCGCACGGACACCGCGCTGAATATGGCTGCGGTGGGGGCCAGGATCGCCGAGCAGCTGAACGCCGCGGGCATTGTGACCCTGCAGGACACCACCCTGCACGACTACCCCAGCTACAACGGCAGCTACGAGCGCTCGAACGCCACGGTGCGGGCTTACCTGGAAAAGTACCCCAGCATTAAGGTGGTGCTGGACGTACACCGGGACGCCATTGAGTACGACGGCAAGCGGGTCAAGGCGGTGGCCGAGGTGGAGGGCCGCCAGGCCGCGCAGGTGATGATCATCTGCGGGGCGGATAAAAACGGAAACCTGCCGAATTTCAAGAAAAACCTGGGGTTTGCCGCCGCCTGGGAGAACGCGATGGAGAGCCGCTACCCGGGCCTGACCCGGCCGGTGCTGTTCGATTACCGGTATTATAACCAGGACCTCACCACCGGCAGCCTGCTGATCGAGATGGGCAGCCACGGCAACACCCTGGCCGAGGCCCAGTATGCCGGCGAGCTGGTGGGCAGGGCGCTGGCGGGCCTGTTCACGGAAGGGGCCTGAGCGAGGGAAGGCGGACCCGGCTGCCGCAGGGCTGCGCGGCAGGGGGCGGCGCCCGCAAGCCCGGCTTTGCTTGACAAGAGGGCCGGGATGGGATATAGTAATTTTATAAAGGCTGTGAAAAAGAGCAGTACGCCGAACAGCAGCGGCAAAGCGAGCGGGGGCCGGTGAGAGCCCCGCCCGGTGCCCGGCGGAAGGAACACTTTGGAGCCGCCGCCTGAACACGCCCCCCGGGGCGCCGGTAGGGTGGGCCGCGCGCGGCGCGTTACAGCCGCACCGCTTTGCTTTTGAGCGGGAAAAGGGGCCGCGCGAAGGGCGCGGCAATTTAGGTGGCACCGCGGATCCGGCAGCGATCCGTCCTAAAGGTTTAGGACGGATCAGGCTGCCGGATTTTTTGTTTGGCCCTTTTAGGGCAGGAAAGGAGAAAAACAGAGCATGGAGCGCATCGAAGTGAAAAAGCTGTTTGCCGCACCCCCGGCAGATGGCGCCCAGGTGACCGTGTGCGGCTGGGCCAGAACGGTGAGGGATTCAAAAAACATCGGTTTTTTGGAGCTGAGCGACGGCAGCTGCTTTAAAAACCTGCAGGTGGTGTTTGAGGCGGCAAAGCTGGAAAACTACAAGGAGGTCGCCAAGGCCGGCGTGGGCACCAGCGTGCGGGTGCGCGGCCGGGTGGTGCTGACCCCCGGCGCCAAGCAGCCGCTGGAGGTAAACGCCGACGCGGTGGAGCTGCTGGATGTGTGCCCGGCGGAGTACCCGCTGCAGAAAAAACGCCACAGCGTTGAGTTTCTGCGCACCATGCCCCACCTGCGCCCCCGCACCAACACCTTTGCGGCGGCGTTCCGGGTGCGCAGCGCGGCTGCCTATGCCATCCACAAGTTTTTCCAGGAGCAGGGCTTTGTGTACGTGCACACCCCGCTGATCACCGGGTCGGACTGCGAGGGCGCGGGTGAGATGTTCCGGGTGACCACCCTGGACCCCGCCGACCCGCCCCGCACCGGGGACGGAAAGGTGGATTTCAGCCAGGACTTTTTCGGCCGCGCTACCAACCTGACCGTTTCCGGCCAGCTGGAGGGAGAGGCCATGGCCATGGCCTTTGGCAAGATCTACACCTTTGGGCCCACCTTCCGGGCCGAAAATTCCAACACCCCGCGCCATGCCGCCGAGTTCTGGATGATCGAGCCCGAGATGGCCTTTGCCGACCTGGCCGACTATATGGACAACGCCGAGGCCATGGTGAAGTACGTGATCGGCTATGTGCTGGAGCAGTGCCCGGACGAGATGGCCTTTTTCAACCAGTTCTTCGACAAGGGCCTTTTGGAGCGGCTGACCGCCCTGGTAAATGCCGAATTTGTGCGGCTGAGCTACACCGAGGCGGTAAAGCTTTTGGAGCAGCACAACAACGCCTTCCAGTATAAGGTGGAATGGGGCACCGACCTGCAGACCGAGCACGAGCGCTTTTTGACCGAGCAGATCTACAAAAAGCCCGTGTTCGTGACCGATTACCCCAAAGAGATCAAGAGCTTTTATATGCGCCAGAACGAGGACGGCAGAACCGTGGCCGCCGCCGACATGCTGGTGCCCGGCGTGGGCGAGCTGATCGGGGGCAGCCAGCGCGAGGAGCGGCTGGAGGTGCTGGAAGCCCGCATGGCCGAGCTGGGCCTCGGCGCCGCCGACTACGAGTGGTACCTGGATCTGCGCCGCTTTGGCAGCGCCAAGCACGCGGGCTACGGCCTGGGCTTTGAGCGGCTGATCATGTATCTCACCGGCATCCCCAACATCCGGGACGTGATCCCCTTCCCCCGCACCGCAGGCGGGTTCTGAATTTTTTTGCAATAACACCAGCGCCCCGCGCAGTGCTGCCGTTTGGCAGCCGCGCGGGGCGCTGGTGCTTTGCGGGGGCAAAAAGGCTACGCCTTTTCCGCCGCCCGCTGCTTGTCGTTCCAGTCGTCGATAAAGCTGACGACCTCTTTGTCGTTATAAAAGGCATATACGATCACGGCGAACACCAGGCAGACCGCCGCGATCAGGGCGGTCATGCGCACCCCGTCGTGGGTGGGGTAACTGTCGGCAGAGCCGAGATACATGGTGTAGGACACGATGGCCGTGACCCCGGCCTGGGAGAGCTTGGTGACGAACTGGCGGGCCGCCACGAACATGCCCGCCCGGTCCTCGCCGGTTTTGATGCGGTCGTACTGGGCCATGTCGGCAAAGGCGGAGGGCGGCAGGATGTTGGTGCAGGCGATGGGAAACGCCACGCACACGCCGATCAGGATGGCCGCCGCAACGTCGCCCACCATGGCCCCCTCGCCCGCAAGGCTTGCCAGAAAGCCGGGGCCCAAGGGCGCGGTGCTGATGGCCTGGGAGATGGGGGCGTGGAAGTAGATGCCCAGATAAATGGCCACATAGGCGGCGCAGGCGGCCAGCAGCAGCGGCTTTTTGCCGAAGCGGCGCACCAGGGCGTTCACCAGCGGGTAGGTGCAGATGCCCACCACGATGCTGATGGCCAGCACGATGGTGGCAAAGCTCTCGTTCAGGCCCAGCAGGGTGTCGATGTAGAACAGCAGCGCGCCGTTGAAAAAGGCAAAGCCCGCCTGCATGATGAGATACCCCACCGTCATCACCGCGAAGTTTTTGTAGGCGAGGGTGGTCCTGAGGCTCTGCAAAAGGGGCATATAGCAGCTTTTGCCCACCACATAGTCCCGCTCGTTGATCAAAAACGAGGGGATGAGCGCGCAGGCCGCGCCGATGACCGCAAAGATGGCCAGCGCCCAGCGCCAGGCCCACACCGGGGCCAGGCCCGCGCCCTTAAAGCCGCCCACCATGACCGGCAGCGCATAGATGACCGCGCTGCCCAGCACGAACATCAGCGAGTTGAGGGTGTAGAAAAACACCCGGCGGCGCGTGTCGGTCACGATTTCCTGCTGCAGAGCCATGTAGGGCACGCAGTACAGGGTGGAGGACATGTAGTAGGCCAGCAGCATGGCGATCACCCAGGCCACGTTCACCCAGCTTACGTCGCCCTTTGGCGGGAAGAAGATGAGCAGGCAGGTGATGGCGTAGGGCACGGCGGCCCAGCGCATAAAGGGCAGCCGCCGCCCCCTGGGCGAAGCGCTGCGGTCGCTGATGCTGGCGACCCAGGGGTCGGTGATGGCGTCGAAGATGACGCCCACGCCCCGCAGAAGGCCCATCATGCCGGCGGGCAGCAGCAGCGGCAGGCCGGAAGAGGGGGTCACATTGAAAAACTTCAGGGTGTAGGTGACGATCAGGCCGCCCAGCACCGCCCGGGCAAATTCGCCCAGGCACAGGCCGAACATGCGGCCGTTCGAGAGTTCTTTTTTCATTCGGCAGCCCCCCTATACCCACTGCAGCAGCTTTTCGCGCAGCAGCTTTTTGTACTTTTCCGGCTCCTCGGCCATGGGGCCGTGGGCCGAGTGCTCGAACCAGATAAGATCTTTGTCCGGCGCCTGGATGGAATCGAAATAGCTCTGCACCAGGGCGCTGGGGGTGTTGTTGTCGTGCCGGCCCTGGAAGATGTAGAACGGCATCTCGAACCGGGTGCACTCGGTGGTGAAGTCACACTGGATGGTGCTGGGCCACATGTAGGTCAGGCATTTTTTGTAGCCCCGCGCCAGGCCGATTTTGTCGGTGAAGGAAAACTCCTTGCTGCGGAGCAGGGGCAGGGCGGTGTCGGACCAGTAGGTGCCCTTTTTCATGGAGTGGCCGCCGTATTTTTTCATGATGCGGCGCTGGGCCATCATGCCCTTGAATACCTGCCGGTAGCAGCCGTTTACCGGGCGGCCGATTTGGTTTAAAATATGCACCGACTCCTCGTCGCCCGCCTTCTGCGCCTCGGCCATGGCAAAGTCGTAGCTGATCTCCTCGTTCAAAGCGCCGTTTACCAGCTGCCCGCTGCCCACATACCCCGCAATGTGCTGCGGGTGGCGATAACACAGGTAGGTGCCCAGCTCGGTGCCCCAGCTGCCGCCCCAGATGAAGATTTTTTCTTTGCCCAGCTCGCGGCACAGATATTCCACCAGCTCGGCCGCGTCCTGGATGGCCTGGTCCTTGTTTAGGGTTTCGCGCTTTGCGCCCCAGTAAGAGCCGCCGGTGCCCCGCTGGTCCCACGCCACGATGGTGAACGCGTCGCACAGGTCCTTTTCCCGGTTGATCACACTGTCCCGGTTGCTGATGCCCGGGCCGCCGTGCAAAAACAGCAGCACGGGGTTTGCCAGCTTTTCGCCCCGGATGTGGATCTTCTGCGCAAGGCCGCTCAGGGGCACCTTGCGGATCTCGTCGATCTCGTAGGTCAATTCAATTCCTCCCAACATCGGTTCCGCGCAGGGCCGCCGGGGAACGCCGCAGAGCCGGCGGCACGCGCGGGAAATATGATTGTATCCAGTATACCATATCCGGCCAGGGGGGGCACAGCCAAAAAGTGCAGGCCGATTTTGGGCGTTTTGCCCCGAAAAGGACCAGGATTTTGGGATGAAAGTGCAAACCATCCCCCAGGGGGAGGGCGTTTTGTGCAAAAGAAAAGACCCCGCACGCAAAAAAAGGGCGCTCAGGGGACTTGACGTTCCACCCGGTGTAGGGTTTACTTTGAGTACAAGAACATACACAACAGGGCGGCAGCCCCCGCCCGCGAACAACGACAGAAGGAGAGAACGGAATGAAAGTGGATTTCAACCCCTTTGCGGGCGCAAAAATGCCCGATATGAAGCCCGCCGGCGGCAAAAAGCCCCGCATGGGTCGGACGGCTGCAATCGTGGCCGCTGTGGCGGCGGTGGCGGTTCTGGGGTTCAATTCGGTCTACAGCATCAACGAGCAGGAAAACGCGGTGGTGACCACCCTGGGCAGCCCCCAGGCGGTCACGACGCCGGGCCTGCACTTTAAGATCCCGTTCATCCAGCAGGTACGCCGGGTGGACATGACCATCAAAGGGCTGGGCATCGGCTATGTGCCCGGCACCTCGGAGTCCATCCCGGACGAATCGCTGATGATCACCTCGGACTACAACTTCGTGAACGTGGACTTTTTTGTGGAGTACCGCGTGACCGACCCGGTAAAATTTCTGTATTCCAGCCAGCAGCCGGAAATGATCCTGAAAACGCTGGCCCAGAGCTACATCCGCGACACCATCGGCATGTACCCGGTGGACGAGATCATCACCACCGGCAAGAGCCAGATCCAGAGCGAGATCAAGGAAAAGATCATGGCCCGCATGGAAGCGGAGGACGTGGGCGTGCAGCTGGTGAACATCACCATCCAGGACGCAGAGCCCCCCACGGCGGAGGTGCTGACCGCCTTTAAAGAGGTGGAGACCGCAAAACAGGGCAAGGAAACCGCGGTGAACAACGCCAACAAGTACCGCTCGGAGCAGCTGCCCGCAGCCGAGGCCCAGGCCGACCAGATCGTGCAGCAGGCCGAGGGCGAACGGCAGGCCCGCATCAACGAGGCCAGCGGCCAGGTGGCGCGGTTTGAGTCGATGTATGCCGAGTATATGCAGTACCCGCTGATCACCAAGCAGCGCATGTATTACGAGGCCATGGAAGAACTGCTGCCCGGCATGAAGGTGGTCATCCAGTCGGAAGACGGGGAGACCCTGAACATGTTCAATATGGACGCGGCGCAAGGGTAAGGAGGGGGAGAACGCAATGAAAAAGACGCTTGTGAAATGGCTGACGGCGGTGGCCGCGCTGGCCGCAGTGGTGCTGGTGGCGGACAGTATGGTCATCACCCACGAAAATGAATACAGTGTGATCCGCCAGTTCGGTAAGGTGGTGGACGTGCGCAGCACGCCGGGCGTGTCGCTGCGGATGCCGCTGGTGCAGACCGTGACCAAGGTGCCGGATACGGTGCTGCTGTACGATCTGCCCCTGTCGGACGTGATCACCCAGGACAAAAAGACCATGGTGGCCGACAGCTTTGTGCTGTGGCGCATCACCGACCCCCAGCTGTTCATCCAGACCCTGAACGGCCAGGTGGGCAGCGCGGAGGCCCGGCTTTCCACCATCGTGTACAACTCGATGAAGAACACCATCAGCTCGCGCACCCAGGCGGACGTGATCAGCGGCCGCGACGGGGAGCTGGCGGCGGACATCAAGGCGGGCGTGGGCGATACCCTGGCCCAATACGGCATTGAGCTGATCGCGGTGGAAACAAAGCATCTGGACCTGCCGGACGACAACAAGGCGGCCGTGTACCAGCGCATGATCAGCGAGCGGGGCAACATTGCCGCCAGCTACACCGCCCAGGGCGAGAGCGAGGCAAAAAAGATCCGCAGCGAGACCGACAAGGAGATCGAGATCATGCTCAGCGAGGCCAGGGCCCAGGCGGAGACCCTGGTGGCCCAGGGCGAGGCCGAGTATATGAAGATCCTGGCGAACGCCTACAACGACCCGGGCAAGGCGGATTTTTACGCCTTTGTGCGCAGCCTGGACGCGGCCAAGACCAGCCTTTCGGGCGGGAACAAAACCTTGTTCCTGACGCCGGATTCCCCGCTGGCGCAGGTGTTTTACGGGGAGTGAAGCTCCGGATCAGAAAAAACAAGGCAGGTGG